>ERZ772805.111-NODE-111-length-96005-cov-16.182814_pt1 | contig 96005 bp, 113 predicted proteins | sample MGYA00511344_ERZ772805 | MGnify/ENA primary metagenome ERZ772805 (study PRJEB29015, sample SAMEA2737730) | human gut metagenome | biome: human gut; feature: human-associated habitat; material: faeces | place: China | collected 2012 ...
ACAGAAAGGCGTGGAAAAGCTCAAAAAATAGCACATTTAAAATTAAAATTTAATCTTGTCTATGGTATAATAAGCTAGATATATTATTAATTTGATAAATAAAATTTAGTAAAAGGAGATTTCTCTTATGGTGAAGGATATAGGTATCGACTTGGGTACTGCTAATGTTTTAATAAATGTTAAAGGTAGAGGTATTGTCCTTAATGAGCCATCAGTTGTTGCTATAGATACTAAGAGTGGCAGGGTTCTTTCTGTTGGATCTGAAGCATATCAAATGGTTGGTAGAACACCTAGTAATATTCGTGCAATTCGTCCTTTAAAAGATGGGGTAATTGCTGATTTTGATATGACTGAGCAAATGCTATCCTATTTCATAAAAAAATTAAACGTTAAAGGTTTTATGTCTCGTCCTAATATTTTAATTTGTTGTCCTACTAATACTACAGATATTGAAAGAAAAGCAATTAGACAAGCAGCCGAAAAATCTGGTGGTGGTAGTAAGGTATACTTGGAAGAAGAACCTAAAGTTGCAGCAATTGGTGCAGGTTTAGATGTTTTCCAACCACATGGAAATATGGTAATTGATATCGGTGGTGGGACTAGTGATATAGCAGTACTATCACTAGGAGATATTGTTGTAAGTCGTTCATTACGTGCAGCTGGAGATAAATTAAACAGTGATATCGCAAATTACGTAAGGAATAAACATAACTTAATTATAGGTGAAAGAACTGCTGAAAAAGTAAAAATGGAAATAGGTTCTGTACTAAAAGGACACAGAGATGAAACATTTAGTGTACGTGGTAGGAATGTAGTTGATGGATTACCTAAGACTATTACGATGACTTCTGATGAAACGGAAGAAGCAATGCATGATACAATGCAAGCTATGATTTCTGCTGCTAAAGATTTATTAAGTACGACTCCTCCAGAATTAGCTTCAGATATCATTGATAGAGGAATTGTTATTACTGGTGGTGGTGCATTGCTAGATGGAATAGACATGTTGTTCTCAGAACATTTGAAAGTACCAGTTATGATTTCAGAAACTCCATTGGATGATGTTGCTTTAGGAACAGGAAAATTACTTGACCATATTGAAAAATCAAATTAATAAGGGAATAATATTCTTAATAAGATGTTATCAAAAGTATATTTCTCCTATGTTTCCACCAACATGTAGATATTATCCAACTTGTTCTAACTACGCAATAGATGCAATAAAAAAGCATGGTATTGTTAAGGGAATTATAATGGGAATTTTTAGGATTTTGAGATGTAATCCATTTGTAGAGGGTGGAGTAGATGTTGTTCCGGAGAAGTTTACAATTTTTAGAAATGATGATAAGTAGGAGGATTTTTTGTGTCGAAACGAGAAAAGAATATTGAAATACTTGAAGTCGAAAAAATTGTTGATAATAATACAATTACAGAACTAACTACTAAGGATCAAGAAGTGATCGGTAGAATTTTGCAAGATGAAAAAAGATATATTGCAGAATTGAAAAATGGTGAAACTTTTAGAGTCAGTTCACAAGCTGAAGCAATGGAAATTTTATTAAGAGAATATCATTTGCATAGATAATAAGCTACGAACAGTAAAAGTTAATAGCGTACCAATATAACTAATTTGTTAGACAAAGGAGAAGGATAGTAGTGCAGGATAGACAGTCGCGAGAACGTCGTGAAGAAGAAGACGCACGAATAGATTGGGGAATCATTCTATCTGTTATGGTTCTTGCAATAATAGGAATGCTTTCAATTTATGTTGCTGCAAGTCATGACACTAGTACAATGAGTGTACCAAGAACACTTATTTCTCAAGCTATGTGGTATGCAATAGGGATAGGTGCAATTATATTTATTATGCAGTTTGATGCTGAACAATTGTGGAAAGTAGCTCCTATTGCGTATGGTTTAGGTATTACTTTGTTAGTTTTGGTTTTGATTTTTTATAGTAGAGCTTATGCTTTAAAGACTGGGGCTAAGAGTTGGTTAGCTTTTGGACCTTTGACTTTTCAACCGTCTGAAGTGATGAAACCTGCCTATATTTTAATGTTAGGTAGGGTCGTTGCACAGCATAATGCAGAGTTTTATGAGCATACTATTAAAACAGATTGGAATTTGATAGGAAAGTTGGCTCTATGGACATTACCGGTTGCTGTATTGTTGAAATTACAGAATGACTTCGGTACAATGTTAGTTTTCTTTGCTATTCTTAGTGGTGTGATTTTAGTTTCAGGTGTTTCTTGGAAGATACTAGCACCTCTTTTTGGAGGTGCTGCCTTCTTAGGAACCGCTGGTATTTTATTAGCTGTTTATGGGAGAAATTTATTAATGGCAATAGGTTTCAAAGCTTATCAATTTGCTAGAATTGAAGCTTGGTTAAACCCATCTGCATCCACTACGGGTAATAGTTATCAATTATGGCAAAGTATGAAAGCTATTGGATCAGGACAGTTATTTGGTACTGGATTTAATCATTCTAATGTATATGTTCCTGTTAGAGAATCGGATATGATATTTTCTGTTATAGGTGAAAATTTTGGATTCATTGGTGGATGCATTTTGATTTTTATATATCTATTACTTATTTTCCAAATGATTCAGGTTACCTTTGATACTAGAAATGAATTTTATGCGTATATTTCTACAGGTGTTATTATGATGATCTTATTCCACGTTTTTGAAAATATTGGTATGAGTATTGGATTATTACCATTAACAGGTATTCCTCTACCATTTATAAGCCAAGGTGGATCTGCTTTAATTGCAAACATGATAGGTATAGGATTAATAATGTCCATGAGATACCATAATAAGAGCTATATGTTTAGCAGTAGTAAGGAATTTCGTTAATACATACTGAGGTGAGAATAAATTATGTTAAAGGTTTATTGTTATAAAAAATGTAGTACATGTAAAAAAGCAATTAAATGGCTAGATAATTATAGTATTGATTATAAATATTATGAGATTACTGAAGAAAGACCTCAGGAAGATTTATTCAAATTATGGTTACAAGATACAGAAAAAAAGGCAACATATTTCTTTAATACTAGTGGTAACTTATATAGAACAATGAATCTAAAAGATAAATTGAAGGAGTTATCAATCGAAGAAAAAGCAAAGTTGTTAGCTAACAACGGAATGTTAATCAAAAGACCTTTAGTAATAAAAGATGATGGTAGTGTGCTTTGTGGCTTTAAAGAAGAAAAGTACAAAGAATTTTTATAAAAAGTAATTCTAAAATTGAAAATTCGAACTATAATTTATTAATCTAATAATTATGGTTCGAATTTTTTTATTAGATTAATATGATAATTTACTTGTGGTGCAATCTAATTTTTAATACAATAATGACAGAAGGAAATTATGGGGAGGTAGGCACGATGGATGGAATAGATTTTTTGATAGAATTTTTAAATGATTATTATAAGGCAAAATTAAAAAATATTCATGATATTGCTGGTAATGTCCATTTATCTGGATATAGTGAATTATATAAAAAAGACTTATTTGTTAAGATTTTTAGTAATAAAGATATGTTTTACGCTGAACAACATGTAAATCAAGTATATTATCCTGAGATTTATCTAGATAGTGTGATTTTTGAAGATAATTATGTAGTAGTTCTTAAGGATAGACAATTAGAGGACACGGATAAGAAAAAAATCTCTAAAGAACAAGCTTATTTATATGGTAATTTATTAGCAGATTTTCATAATAAATTAACAGGAAATGTATCTGTTTATGAAGATAAAAGTTCATTAGGTGAACAAATAGATACTTTAGTAAAAACGCTGCAAAACACAGAATATATAGATGATATTAATGCTGTAAATAAAATTATTAAAGAACGTCTTGAAAAAGCACAATTGGAGTATGAATTATTGCCGAGAGTAGTGTTGCATGGTGACTTTAGTATTAGAAATATAAAAAAATATCAAGATCAAGTAATATTAATTGATTTTGAACGTTCTCGTATTGGAGTAGCATATCAAGATTTTGTGAAGTTCTTTTTTAATGAAGTAAAAGATTTGGATTTAAGAAATGCTTTCTTGAAGGGCTATAGAGAAAATAGACCATTTGAAATTCCTAGTGAAACTCTTCAAAGTGTATTATTATTTAAAACAGCATTAGAGATATTGAATTTTCATCTATCACATCCTGAGAAAAAATTTGGGAGAATGGCTGATGATATGTTAGTAGCTATTAGGGAAGATAAGGGCTTTTTAGAATTGTAATACGGCTACTTTATGACTGGTAATTTATATATTAATAAAAATTTGATAAGTTTACTTGCATTTATAATGAAGATAGTGCATTATTAATTTTAGTACATATTAAATAGGAGTTTTTTAATTCATGGCTAAAAGAGGTATGTTGATTGTTCTTTCTGGCCCTTCAGGTGTTGGAAAAGGAACTGTCAGAAAAGAGATATTTTCACAACCAGGTAATAAATTTCATTATTCTGTTTCTATGACAACAAGAGAAATGCGTCCTGGAGAAGTAAACGGTAAAGATTACTATTTTGTATCAAAGGAAGAATTTGAACAAGAAATTGCTGCTGGACAAATGCTAGAGTATGCACAATACGTAGATAATTATTATGGTACTCCATTGAAGTATGTTAATGAGATGCTTGATAGTGGTAAGGATGTATTTTTAGAGATTGAAGTTAAAGGTGCTATGCAAGTTAGAGAAAAGGCTCCGGATGGCTTATTTATTTTCCTTACACCACCAGATTTGATGGAGTTGAGACAGCGCATTATTAATCGAGGTACTGATGATATTGATACTATTAATAAACGTATGAAAAAAGCAGTAGATGAGATAGAAATGATGCAAAATTATGATTATGCTGTTGTAAATGACGAAGTTGAGAAGGCAGCCGAAAAAATTAAAACAATAATTAGAGCAGAACGCTGGAGAGTAAAGCGTTTCTTGCCAGACTATCGAAAACAGTTAGGAGAGTTGAATTAAAATGATTTTATACCCATCAGTAGATGATTTATTAGGACAAGTTGATTCTAGATATTCTTTAATTATGTTAGCTGCTAAGCGTGCACACGATTTAGATGCTGGTTCCCCAGAATTATTATCCAACTATGAATCACCAAAAAATATTGGACATGCATTAGAAGAAATAGCTGCTGGTAAAGTTAAAATTAAGGAAGACTAATTATATATAATTAGTAGCTATATTAAAGCCGTAGAGATTGTTCTCCACGGCTTTTTTATAATGAAATTGTATGTCACTTGGTATAATATAGTATATGAGATTTATTCTATGATATTGATAGAAATTTGAAGGGATGAAGTCTTTATGGAGAGAAAAAATATTGCTGTATTTTTAACAGGTGGAATTGCTGTTTATAAAGCAGCAAATGTTGTTAGAGGCTTAATTAAAAAAGGATTTAAAGTAAAAGTAGCTATGAGTGAAGCTTCTCAAAAATTTATAACTCCATATACATTCCAAGCTTTAACACATGAAAAAGTCTATACTGATTTATTTGAGATAACGGATGATAACCCAATACCACATATTGAATTAGCTGATTGGGCTGATTTTACTTTGATTATACCAGCTACAGCAAACATAATAGCAAAAATGGCTAATGGTATAGCTGATGATTTTATTACTACGACACTGTTAGCAATAGATACGCCGAAATTTGTTGTTCCAGCGATGAATGAGAAAATGTTATTGAACAATGCTACCAAAAGAAATATGCAAACTTTGATAAATGATGGTGTAAAAATAATGTCTCCAGATACAGGTATGTTAGCTGAAGGATATACTGGTAAGGGAAGATTGCCTAAAGAAGAAGAGATCATTGAGTGGATTATTAATAAAATAAATTCAAAGAAAGATTTAGTTGGTAAAAAAGTCGTTATTTCTGCTGGAAGTACAATCGAACCAATTGATCCTGTCAGGTATATATCTAACTATTCGAGTGGAAAAATGGGCTACGCTTTAGCGGAAGCAGCATTCGAACGTGGAGCAAGCGTTATATTAGTAAGTGGTCCTACTAATTTATTGGCAACCCCAGGTGTAAAAATCAACAGAATTAAAACAACTAAAGAATTAGAAAGAAAAATGAATGAAGAATTTAAAACTGCTGATATTGCAATAATGGCAGCAGCTGTTTCTGACTATCATGTTGCTAAAGTAGCAAATAATAAGATTAAAAAAAATGGAGAAAAGTTAACATTAGAATTGGTACAAAATCCTGATATTTTAAAAGGACTGGGCTCAGTTAAGGAAAAACAAATATTAGTAGGATTTGCTGCTGAGACGAATAATTTATATGAAAATGCTCAAAATAAGTTACTTTCCAAACATGCGGACATGATTGTTGGAAATGACGTATCTAGAAAAGATATAGGATTTGGAAATGATAATAATGAAGTAACACTATTTACTTTGAAAAATAGTCCTATTAAGTTACCTAAGACTAATAAAAAAGAATTAAGTCATAAAATTTTGGATGTAATTGTTGAAAAACTTATGTCTAAGGAGTGATTTAAAATTTTAAAAAATTTTGCTGAAGTTATTGTAGATGTACCTACAATGCAAACTAATAAACCATTTACTTATAAAATACCTGAAAATTTGCAGGGACAACTAGAAAAAGGAATGAGGGTAGTAGTTCCCTTTGGAAAGGGAAACAGATTGATTCAGGGATTTATTATAAATTTTAAGTCTAGTAGTGAAAATATAGATAATATAAAAGAAATTGATAGTGTATTAGATTTAGAACCTGTATTGAATGAAGAAATGTTGGAAATTGCAGATTGGTTGTCAAAGTATACTTTTTCATTCAAAATTAGGTGCCTTCAAGTAATGCTTCCAAGTATTATGAAAGCTAAATATGAGCGAAAGTTTACTTATATTGGAGAGCAAGATGAAAAAGTTAAAGAGCTATTTTCAGGCAAATCTGATTTATTAGATAGTGATAAAAAAGTAAATTCTAGTACGATAAATAAATTATTACAGTTAAGAAAGCAAGGAAAAATAAAAGTAGACTACATTGTAAAAAATAAGGCTAAAGCAAAGTTGGTCTCAGTGGTTAAGACAAAATTATCTTTACAAGAGTATGAGAATGAGTTAGGAAGTATTTCCCCTAATGCCAGCAAACAAAAAAAGTTACTAAATACATTAAAAGAGTTTCCTGTGGGGTCAAAAATACGGCAAAGTGAATTGAGGGAAAAATACAATTTTACTAATGCTGATATAAAAAATGCTAGTAAAAAAGGATGGATAGATGTAGTAAAAGTTGAAAAATATCGCGATCCATTTGCTAACTATAAGAGTTATTATGAAAAAAAGCATAAGCTTACACAAGAACAAAGTAAAGTTGTGAAAAAATTAGATAATGATATCGAAAACGATAAAGCGCGAGTATCTTTGCTTCAAGGGGTAACAGGAAGTGGAAAAACAGAGGTATATTTACAAGTAATAGATACTGCTCTTAATCAAGGGAAAACAGCTATTGTATTGGTTCCTGAAATATCGTTAACACCGCAAATGGTAAAAAGATTTAGAGCTAGGTTTGGCACCAAAGTTGCAGTTTTGCATAGTGGGCTTTCTATAGGAGAAAAATACGATGAATGGAGAAGAATAGAGAGAGAAGAAGCACAGGTAGTTGTAGGAGCGCGATCTGCTATTTTTGCTCCTTTGAAAAATTTAGGAGTCATAATAGTGGATGAGGAACATGAATCTAGTTACAAGCAAGATGAAATGCCTAGATATAATGCAAAAGATGTTGCTAAATGGCGTGGAATATACCACTCATGTCCAGTTATTTTTGGGAGTGCAACCCCATCACTAGAGTCTAGAGCTAGGGCACAAAAAGGAGTATATGATTGGTTAAGATTAACTAAAAGAGTTAACAATCAAAAGCTACCTAAAGTGCAAATTATTGATATGAGAGAGGCAGTAAAAACCTCTCCAATTCCAGATTTTTCTCTTAAAATGGTTAATTCAATTCAGGAAAAATTAGATAAAAAGGAACAAATAGTGCTTCTATTAAATCGTAGAGGGTATTCGACGTTTATGATGTGTAGAGAGTGTGGTTATGTAATAAAGTGTCCTAACTGTGATATTTCTTTGACAGTTCATTTAGATAGCAGATCTTTAAAGTGTCATTATTGTGGATATGAAACGAGAATACCATATGAATGTCCTAGTTGTAGTAGCAAAAAAATAAGATATTATGGTACTGGAACACAAAAAATTGAAAAAGAGCTAAAAGGTCTATTTCCACAAGCCCGAATTTTGAGAATGGATGTAGATACAACTAGAAAAAAAGGAGCACATGAGAAACTATTAAGAACATTTGGAGATGGAAAGGCTGATATTTTACTTGGAACGCAAATGATAGCTAAAGGACTAGATTTTCCAAATGTAACTTTTGTTGGAGTTTTAAATGCAGATACATCACTTGGAATATCGGATTTTAGAGCAAGTGAGAGAACTTTTCAACTTTTAACACAAGTTAGTGGACGTGCTGGACGTGCTGATAAAGATGGAGAGGTTATTATTCAAACTTTTAATCCTGATCATTATGCTATAAAACTAGCTCAGAATCACGATTATGAAAATTTTTTCTATAAAGAAATGGAACTTAGACATAATTTAAATTATCCACCGTATTACTATACATTAAAGATAACAGTAAGTTCTAATTCAGAGTCATTGACGGCTAGAACTATTTTTAAAATAAATAATGAAGTAAGGATGAATGTCTCTAAAGGAACTATTATATTGGGTCCAACTCCACAGACGGTTACTAAAATAAATAATCGTTATTATTATCAAATTGTTATTAAATATAAAAAAGAAACAAAATTAATTAACTATTTACAAGATTTACTTCTTTCAAGTCAAAGAATTGAAAGAGAAGGTATACAAATTGTGATAGATAGAGAACCATTGAAATTTAATTAAGTTAAGGACGTGATATTATGACAAATATTGTATTTATGGGAACACCAGCTTTTGCTGCACCAATTTTAGAAGGAATTATTGAAAATGGTTATAATATTTTAGCTGTGGTCACACAACCTGATAGACCTGTTGGAAGAAAGAGAGTACTACATGCCTCACCTGTAAAAGAAGTTGCTTTGAAATACGGTATAAAAGTATTTCAACCAGTAAAATTAAGTGGCAGTGATGAAATGCAGGAAATAATAGACTTACAACCAGATTTAATAGTAACAGCAGCATACGGTCAATTTTTGCCAACAAAATTAATTGAAAGTGCAAAAATTGCTGCAATTAATGTTCATGGATCATTATTGCCTAAATATAGAGGCGGTGCTCCTGTACAATATTCAATTATGAATGGTGATGATAAGACAGGTGTAACTATTATTTATATGGTTAAGAAAATGGATGCTGGGGATATGCTAGCTCAAGCTGAATTAAAAATAGAATCTACAGATGATACTGGAACTATTTTTGAAAAAATGAGTATTTTAGGAAGAGATGTGCTTCTAGAAACATTACCTAAAATTATTTCTGGTAATGTTGAAGCTGTAAAACAAGATGAAAATAAAGTTGTTTTTTCACCTAATATCAAACCAGAAGAAGAAATTTTACACTTAAATTTAGAAGCTAAAGAAATTGATTGGAAGACGAGAGCATTACGCCCAGCACCTGGAGCTTATTTTAAAAATTTCAAAGGAAAGAGAACGAAGTTATGGAGTATTAAACCACTTGAAGAAAAAACAGAATTCGCTCCAGGATACGTTGTGAATGTTGATAAGCATGAGTTAAAAGTATCTGCATATAATGGGACTGTTTATTCAATTATTGAATTACAACCGGCAGGTAAACAAAAAATGGATATAACTTCATATTTAAATGGAGTTGGACAAGGATTAAAAATTGGACAAAGGATAATTGAAGATGAAGAATAAGACAGTTAGATTACTAGCAGTTGAATTACTAACTAGAGTTGAAAGTCAAGGTACATATTCAAATCTAGCATTAAATAAAGTGATAGAAGAAAATAACTTTTCTGTTAAAGATACAAAATTATTAACAACAATTGTTTATGGAGTAATACAACATAAGTTAACTTTAGAATATTGGTTAGAACCATTTATTAAGAAGGCAAATAAGTTACAATTATGGGTTAAGGAATTATTATTAGTATCATTGTATCAAATGGTTTATTTAGATAAAATTCCAGACCGAGCTGTATTTAATGAATCTATTAAAATAGCAAAAATCAAGGGACATACCGGTATTAGAAAATTTGTTACAGGTGTGCTGCATTCAATCAGAAGAAATGGTTTGAGAGAAGTTAATGAAATTGATAACGATATTACAAGTTTGAGTATAGGGACTAGTACCCCTGGGTGGCTAGTGGAAGAATTAATTAAGGAATTAGGAATTACTAAAGTCGAGTCGATATTAGATACAATAAATACTTCTCCAAAGCATAGTGTAAGAATCAATACTCATAAAGTTAACAAGCAAATTTTAGTAAATGAACTAAAGAATGACGGCTATACGATTAGAGAAAGTGAAGTTACACCAGATGCATTAATAGTAGATGGAGGCTTCTTACCAAAGAGTTCGGAATTTCGAAATGGAAAGATGATAATTCAAGATGAAAGTGCAATGTTAGCTGTTGAAAGTATGGATATTCAAAAAGATGATATAGTTCTAGATGCTTGTGCTGCTCCTGGTGGTAAAACAACACAAATAGCTGAAAAATTAATGAAAGGTGAAGGCAAAGTTTGGGCTTTAGATATTCACAAACATAAGGTGAAATTGATAGAAGAAAATGCTAATAAATTAGGATTAATATCTAAAGTATCAGCTAAACAATTAGATGCGAGAAAGGCGATAACGGAGTTTGATTCGGAAAAATTTGATAAAATTTTAGTAGATGCACCTTGTTCTGGATTAGGATTAATGAGAAGAAAACCAGAAGTAAAATATGAAAAAAAGCTGGCTGACTCATATAGTCTACATGATATTCAAGTTAATATTTTAGAAAAAGTAGCACCTTTATTAAAAAAAGGTGGATACTTGACTTATAGTACATGTACAATTTTAAATATTGAAAATCAAAAAGTTATTGATGATTTTCTTAAAAAGCATCCAGAGTTTGTTCAAGAAAAGACTTATACAAAAAATAAATTAAAAGATGAAAGAGATACACTTTCTTTAACCATATATCCAGATGATTACATGTCGGATGGTTTCTTTATAGCAACGCTACGTAAAAAATAGGAGTTGATGAGTATGGAGATTGCATATTTAAGTGATTTAGGAAAAATGAGAAAAAATAATGAAGACTATGTTGGAAAATTTGTCAATAAAGCTGGAGCAGTAATGGTAATTGTGGCTGATGGATTAGGTGGCCATAACGGGGGAGAAGTAGCTTCAGAAATGGCAGTATCCCATCTAGGCTATTACTTTAGTGAAACAAGTTTTTTTTCTATTTCTCAAGCAAGTACTTGGCTTTCTAAAAAAGTAGATGAAGAAAATAGTTTAATTTTAAAAAATTCTCTTCACTATAAAGATTTACGTGGTATGGGAACAACATTAGTAGTAGCTATCATATTTGAACAAGAATTTTTACTAGCACATATAGGTGACAGTAGGGGATATATTTTAGAAAAAGGAAATCTTACTAGGGTTACAGAAGATCATTCTCTAGTCAATGAATTAATAAAAGAGGGTGAATTAAGTCCAGAAGAGGCTGAGCATCATCCTAAAAAGAATATCATCACACGATCTTTAGGAATATCGAAAAATTCAGAATTAGATGAAGAATTTTTTCAAATTACTAAAAATAGCATTTTGATGTTATGTACAGATGGTTTAACTAATATGGTTGAAGATACGAAGTTAGAACGTTTATTAAATATATCTGAATCTTTACCTGATAAATGTCAAAGATTGGTTGATGAGGCTAATAGAGCAGGAGGAAATGATAATATTTCTGTATTACTTGTGTCGTTTGATGAAGAGGTGAAATATTAATGGGACCAGGATACGTTTTGAATGGTCGTTATAAGATTCGACGTGTTCTAGGTGAAGGTGGAATGGCTAATGTTTATTTAGCTGATGATTTAATTTTAAATCGACCAGTTACGGTGAAAGTTTTAAGACTAGATTTACAAAATGATCCTGCTTCTTTGAGAAGATTTCATAGAGAAGCGATGTCATTAACAGAATTAACTAATCCTAATATAGTTAACATTTATGACATTGATCAAACAGATGATGGTATGCAGTATCTAGTTATGGAATATGTAGATGGTATGGATTTAAAAGCATACATAAAGAAAAATCATAAACTTCCATACGAACGTGTAATAGAAATTATGGAACAAATCTTATCGGCTGTAGAGGATGCGCATGCACACAATATAATTCATAGAGATTTAAAGCCGAAAAATATTTTAATTGATAAGAATGGGACAGTTAAGATTACTGATTTTGGAATTGCTGTTGCAGTTGCGGAATTTACAATGACTCAGACTAATACATTAGTTGGTTCAGTACATTATATTTCACCTGAACAAGCAAGAGGAAGTATGGTAACTAAGCAATCCGATATTTATTCTTTAGGAATAATTTTGTTTGAAATGTTAACTGGTGAAGTTCCGTACCAAGGAGAGACAGCTATCTCTGTAGCTTTAAAGCATTATCGTAATGATATGCCATCTGTTCGTAATTATGATAATAATATTCCACAATCCCTAGAGAATGTCATATTGCATGCGACTGCTAAAAATTTAAATGACCGATATAAAACAGTGGCAGAAATGGCGGATGATTTAAGAACAGTTTTAGATGAAGATAGAAAAAACGAAAAAGTATGGAGACCGCAAAATTTTGTTGATGAAGAAACAAAGATATTACCTCAAATAAAAGACAGTTTTATTGACGAAAATTTAGATGAAACTAAAACTTTAATTCTCTCAGAAGATGCTATAAAGAAGAACGAAGAAACTACTAAGACTAGAGAGAAAAAACAAAAGTGGAGCAGAAAAAAAAGAGGTATTACAGTTGGGGCAATAATATTAGCTTTAATCGTTGTTTCGGTTGTGATTTTTGCTTTAATTACAACTCCCAAAGTAATTACTTTGCCAGATTTAAGAGGAATGACTCAAACGCAGGCTGAAAGTATTCTTGATAACAAGAAATTAGAAAAAGGTAAAGTTACGGAAAAATATTCAAATTTATATAATTATGGCCAAATAGTTAGTACTAATCCTAAGCAGGGATCAAATGTACGGCAAAAAACATCGGTAGGTTTGGTAATATCTAAGGGACCAGATAAGAAACCATTTGGCGATTATCGCGGACAAAATTATGATGATGTTAAAGAGAGACTTGAAAATCAAGGTGTACATGTCTATAAGAAATTGAAGTATACTGATGACGTTGCTAAAGATTCAATAACATCTCAAAGTTTAAAGCCAAGTGCTGCTGTTGTTATGAGTCAAACAACCGTTACATTTACAGTTAGTAAGGGTCCCGTTCATTTTAGGTTAAAAATGTTTAGTGGGATGAATAAATCTCAAATTGAAAGTTACGCTAAGCAACAGAATATAGATGTAGTTTTTCAGTACGAGGCATCTGATAAGTTTAAAAGTGGTGAAGTTGTGAGACAAGGTCCGGCACCCAATGCCATTGTTGAGAGAGGATCACAAGTAATTGTTGTGTTAGCTAAATAATAAAGTGAGGAAATATAAGGATGTATTTCTCCACTTTTTTATATTAATGAGAAAGGAAGTAGGATATTTTTTGACGACAAAAGGGCGCATAAAGCAATCACTAAGTGGATATTATGATGTTTTAGTAGAAGATAAAGAGTATAGAACAAGAGCAAGAGGGAATTTTAGGAAAAAGAAAATGACACCAGTAGTTGGTGATTGGGTAGACTTTAAAATTGACGACAATGGTGATGGATATATATTAAAAATTTATCCTCGTAAGAATCAGTTGGTGAGACCGCCTATAGCTAACATAGATACAGCTATTGTTGTTTCGGCGTGTGTAGAGCCAGATTTTTCTCCAAATTTATTAGATAGACAGTTAGTAATGTTAGAAAGTAATAATGTAAGACCAGTTTTATTTTTTTCAAAAGCAGATTTGTTAAACCAAGAACAAAGAGAAAAATTTGAATCTTACTTTAATTATTATAGTAAGTATTATTCGTGCTATATTTCATTTGAAAATGAAAACAGACAAAATGTATTAAATAATTTGATGTGTGATTTAACTAATGAAATAGTGGTTGTGATGGGACAAACTGGAGCAGGTAAGTCTACTTTACTTAATGATTTAAAGCCAGATTTAAATTTAGAAACAGGTAAGATTTCTAAAGCATTAAGTAGAGGAAAACATACGACAAGAAAAGTAACTTTATTAGATATTAATGGTGTAATGATTGCTGATACACCAGGGTTCTCATCATTTGAGTTATTAAATATAACAAAAGATACATTACCATTAATGTATCCAGATTTTGTTAAATATCAAGATAATTGTAAATTTAGAGGATGCTTACATTTAAAAGAACCTAAATGTGCTGTTAAAGATGCAGTAAATAAGGGTGAGATTTTGGAAAATAGATACATTAATTATGTACAGTTTCAAGATATGTTAGCTAATAAAAAGGTTAGGTATAAATGATGGACAATGAAATGATAATAAATATTTTGGTTGGTGGACCACGTGAAGAATTACCTGAAAACTTTTGGAAAAGCAGTTTTAGTGAAGATCATTGGATAGGAGCGGATAAAGGTGCAGTAGATTTGGTTAAACATCACCAATCCTTACTATTTGCAGTTGGAGACTTTGATTCTTCCAGTGAAGAAGAGATAGAATTAGTGAAGGAAAATGTACCTGAATTAATAACTTTTAAACCAGAAAAAGACTACACCGACACTGAATTATCTGTAAAGTTAGCAATAGATAAATATCACCCCAAAAAAATTACTATCTATGGAGCTACAGGTGGAAGAATAGATCACTTATTGGCTAATATAATGTTTGTTTTAAAGCCAGAATTTAGATTTTACGCAGATAAAATAAAAATTATTGATAGAAGAAATATTATAAATTTCTTTTTGCCAGGTAAGTATACTATAAATAAAGAGGAAAACTTTGATTACTTGGCATTCATACCATTAGAAAAAATTAAAAATTTAAATTTATATGATGAAAAATATAAATTGAATAATGCTAATTATACTTATCCCATTGCATTAGCAAGTAATGAATTTGTAGGGGATAAAGCTAGCTTTAGTTTTGAAAGTGGACTACTTTGTGTTATTCAAAGTAAAGATTAAAAGTAAAAGGTCATAATGCTTCAATTCGAAACATTATGACCTTTAGTTTTTAGTATATTACTTGTTATCTATTAGACACGAGTAACCTTGCCAGACTTCAAAGCACGAGTTGAAACCCAAACTTTCTTAGGCTTACCATCAACTAAAATACGAACTTTTTGCAAGTTTGGCTTCCAGCTACGATTTGTTTGGTTCAAAGCGTGAGAACGTTTCTTACCAAAAGTTGTCTTACGACCTGTAACAAAATCTTTTGCCATTGTTATATATCCTCCATTTCAATCTCAAATAAAGCAAAAAATGCTTATCCACTAAATAAAATTATCATAGATAGAGAATGATTGCAACATTTTTTTGTAAAGTTAATTTACTTTACACCTTTATTTGAATAAAATGACTCCAAAATAGATAATTTTTTGATAATCAGATAAAATATTCTGGTTTAAAGATGATTTTAATTGTATCATAAATATGATAGAATAATTATTTGTATGAATGCCAATCAGTTAAGGAGGCTATATATTATGGCTGTAAAAATTCAAAACCAATTAGGTAATATTGATATTTCCAATGATGTTATTGCAACAGTTGTTGGTGGAGCTGCTACTGAAATTTTCGGTATTGTTGGCATGGCTAGTAAGAATCAAATTCGTGATAATTTAAATGAAATTTTACGTCGTGATAACTATTCCAAGGGTGTAGTTGTTCGCCAACAAGAAGATGGAGTAGCTATTGACGTTTATATTATTGCAGGTTATGGTACAAAAATTTCTGAAGTATGTCGTAATGTACAAAGTAAAGTAAAATATAACTTAGAATCTATGCTTGGAGTTAAAGCTGAGTCGGTTAACGTCATTGTACAAGGTGTACGTGTTATTGGAGATTAAATATATTTTGGAATCTAGACTGCCAAGGAGGATAATTTTAATTTGAAAGTCGCTAAGATTACTGAGTCAGAGTTCCGAAAAATGGTACTGACAAGTTCTAATAAGTTAAATAAAAATGCTGAATTTATTAATTCATTAAACGTTTTTCCAGTTCCTGATGGTGATACAGGAACCAATATGAGTTTATCCCTAGCTAGTGGATATAAATATGTTTCAGAATCAACATCTACTAAGGTAGGAGACCTAGGAGTAGCTTTAGCTAAAGGTTTGTTGATGGGTGCTAGAGGTAATTCAGGTGTTATTTTATCTCAAATTTTCCGTGGTTTTAGCAAGAGTATGGCTAAAAAAGAAAATTTAACAGCTCAAGATTTAGCAGATGCAATTACAAGTGGAGTTGAGACTGCATATAAAGCAGTTATGAAACCAACTGAAGGAACTATTTTAACAGTTGCTCGTAAAGCTGCTGAAGCTGCTAGAAATACAGTAAAAAATACAGATAATTGTGTTGAAGTTATGGAAGCAACTTATGAAGCTGCTAAGCAAGCATTGGCAACAACTCCAGAACTTTTACCGGTTTTAAAAGAAGTAGGTGTAGTGGATTCTGGTGGTCAAGGGCTGACATTTGTATATGAAGGTTTCTATGAAGCTTTATCAGGAAATATTACCGATGATGAGCATGTACCTAATGTAGAAGAAATGGACGAAATGGTAAATGCTGAACATCATAAGAGTGTCCAAAGTCAGTTACATACAGAGGATATTAAATACGGTTACTGTACTGAAATAATGGTAAAGTTAGGTGCAGGGCGCTTAGTAGACCAAGAATTTGAGTACGATAAATTTAGAAATCATTTGGCTGAAATTGGAGACTCTTTACTAGTAATTGCGGATGATGAAGTTGTTAAGGTTCATGTACATACTGAACATCCAGGTAAAGTTTTATCCTACGGTCAAGAATTCGGTTCTTTAATCAAGGTTAAAGTTGACAACATGCGATTACAACATGAAACTATCCTTGAAAAAGATGAAGATAATAATAAAGATGATGTAGAAGCTAAGAAGTTAGCTGATGCTAGAAAGAATGCTGGTGATTATGGAATATTAACAGTTGTTTCTGGAAAAGGATTGAAAGACTTATTTATTAGTTTAGGTGCAACAGATATCTTAGATGGTGGTCAAACAATGAACCCAAGTACACAAGATTTTGTTGATATTATCTCTGCTAGTTCAGCTAAAAAATTCATTATTTTCCCTAACAACAAAAATATATTCCTAGCTGCTAAGCAAGCAACTGAGTTAGTAGATATTCCTGTTAAAGTTGTACAATCTAGATCTGTCTTGGAGGGGTTATCAGGAATATTTGCATTCAATCCGGATATGGATCTTGAAGATAACGTAACAGATATAGAAGAAAATATATCTTCTGTGAAATCTGGTCAAGTAACGATCGCAGTTAGAGATACAACTCTAAATGGTAAGGAAATTAAAAAGGACGATTATATGGGAATTGTGGATGGAGATATTACAGTTACTGCTAGTGATTCTAAAACTGCTGCAATTTCAATGGTAGAATCAATGCTTGATGATGATAGTGAAGTTGTAACTATCATTTATGGTGAAGATGGTAATGAAGCTGAAGCTAAAGAAATTGAGCAGGCAATTCTTGACATCGATGATGACTTAGAAGTAGAGATTCACGAAGGAGATCAACCTGTTTATCCTTATCTAATTTCTGTTGAGTAAAATATTTTATTATTTTAAAGGAGTGGGAGATATGAGTTCTTTTGCTCCTTTTTAAGTAGATTTTAAAAGGGGTGATGTTGGTGAATTTGGGTGATTCAGTCGGAGTTTTACGAGGTGTTGGTCCTAAGAAGATACAGGCTCTTAATAAATTAGGAGTTAATACGATTGAAGATTTATTGACATTCTATCCTTTTAGATATAACGATATTGCGGTCAAAAATTTAGAAGAGATAAATAGTCAAGAAAAAGTTACACTAAAAGGAATAGTGGCATCTGAACCTGTTTTAGTAAGATTTGGTAGAAAAAAGAGTAGGTTAAATTTTAAGTTATTAATTAATCATGACGTGATTGGTGTAACGTTTTTTAATCAACCATGGATATCAAAACAGGTAACTACAGGACAAGAGCTAGCTGTATATGGCAAATATGATGCTTTGAGACAAAGTTTATCTGGTATAAAGATAATCTCAAGAAAGACTAATGATTTTGTGGGAGTATATCGTTCATCTAAAGATATCAAGGAAAGTGTAGTTAAGCAATTAGTAAAACAAGCATATGAAGAATATAATTCCTATATTAGAGATGTTGTTCCTGAAAGTATTCGTATAAAATATCATTTAGAGAATAGAAAGCAAATGATTCATGATATGCATTTTCCTTCGACGAAAAAAGAGGCAGATTCGGCTAGAAGAAGTGCAATATTTGATGAATTTTTTAGTTTTGAAGCTGGTCTTCAACTTTTAAAAAGGGATAATCATAAAAATATGGGGTTGAGGATTAAGTATAATAATGAGAAATTGAAAGAGTTCATTAAAGGATTGCCTTTTGAATTAACGAAAGCACAAAAAAGAGTAGTAAATGAAATTTGTGCAGATATGTTAAGTCCAAATCATATGAATAGATTGCTACAGGGTGATGTTGGATCCGGTAAGACTATTATTGCTGCAATTGCTATGTATGCTACAGTAACTGCAGGTTTTCAAGCAGTATTAATGGCTCCAACGGAAATATTAGCTCAGCAACATGCAGAAAAATTAGCTAATTTATTTGAGCAATATGGGATAAGTGTAGCTTTAATGACAAGTTCTTCATTGAGCAGAGTAAAAGTTAAGAGAGAATTATTAAAGCATTTAAAAAATGGTGATATTGATATTGTCATTGGAACACATGCTGTTATCCAAGATAATATTGAATTTCACAATTTAGGATTAGCTATAACTGATGAACAACACAGGTTTGGTGTTAATCAGAGAAGAATTTTAAGGAAAAAAGGAGTTAATCCTGAAATTTTAGCTATGACTGCTACCCCTATCCCTCGTACATTAGCAATCACTACGTACGGTGAAATGGATGTGTCTATAATAGATGAACTTCCAAAAGGGAGACAACCTGTTAAAACAAGCTGGGTTAAGAAGAAACAAGTAAAAAATGTATTTGAATTCGTTAAAAGACAGCTCGAATTAGGAACACAAGCCTATATTATTTCCCCTTTGGTAGAAGAATCTGAATTATTAGATTTACAAAATGCAGAAGAAGTTTTTGAGAAGGCAAAAGAATACTTTGGTTCTGAAAAAGTAGCATTATTACATGGAAAGATGGATGCTAATGAAAAAGAGCAGGCCATGCAAGCTTTTAAAAATAAAGAGGTTTCCATCCTTGTTTCTACGACTGTTATTGAGGTAGGGGTAGATGTTCCTAACGCTACTGTAATGATCATTTTGGATGCAGATAGATTTGGTCTAGCTCAATTACACCAACTTCGCGGAAGGGTAGGACGTGGTAGTAAGGAATCATATTGTATTTTAGTGGCAGATCCTAAGAGTGAGTATGGTAAAGAACGTATGAAAATAATGACGGGAACTAATGATGGATTCCTAATTTCGCAAAAAGATTTAGAATTGCGAGGTCCTGGTGAAGTTCTAGGGAAAAAGCAGTCAGGTTTACCTGAATTTAAAGTAGGGGATCCAGTAGTAAATTTGAATATATTACAAGTTGCTCAAGAGGAAGCTCATAATGTTGTTTTTAGTCCTAATTTTAAAACAAAGGAAGAGAATTTTGAATTAATCAAGTATTTGAATAGACAGTTTGCCCAAGAGGAAATTATTGATTAGGAGATGGTAAAGATGAAAAAAATTGCTGTTGACACTATGGGTGGAGATTTTGCACCACAAAGTGTAGTTGAGGGTGTAGAAAAAGCGAGAAATAAATATCCGGATCTCAGATTTATGTTATTTGGTGACGAACAGAAGATAAGAGAAATTCTGACAAGTGATAAAAATATTGAAATTATCCAAACTACTGAAGTTATTGACATGAATGATGAACCAGTTAAAGCAATTAGAAGAAAAAAAGATTCTTCTTTAGTTAGAGCAGCATATGCTGTAAAAGAAGGAAAGGCTGATGCATTATTTTCTTGTGGAAATACAGGAGCATTATTAGCGGCTGGTTTATTAATTGTTGGTAGAATAAAAGGAATTGCTCGTCCAGGATTACTGTCAACTCTACCAGTATTAACTAAAGAAGGTGGAGCATTTAATCTTTTGGATAGTGGAGCTAATGCTGATAACAAGCCAGAACAGCTATATCAATATGCTTTATTGGGAAAATATTATGCTGAAAGTGTTAGAAATATTAAAAATCCAAGAATAGGTTTGTTAAATAATGGAACTGAGCCACACAAGGGAAGTAAATTAACACTTGAAGCACATAATTTAATAGCAGCTGATAGTAGTATTAATTTTGTTGGTAATGTAGAATCTAAGGATATTTTGAAAGGTGTTTGCGATGTAGTAGTAGCAGATGGCTTTACTGGTAATGCAGTCTTAAAGGCTATAGAAGGCACAGCTGGTACAGCTATGCATCTCTTAAAAGATACAATAATGTCAGCTGGTTTATTAGGTAAAATTGGTGGTTTATTACTAAAACCAAGTATTATGAAGATCCGTAATAAAATGAGTGCATCTCAATACGGTGGTGCAGTATTATTGGGAGCTAAGGCCCCGGTTGTAAAGGCTCATGGTGCATCAGATGCAGAAACAGTATATTATACAGTTAAACAAATCAATGATATGCTAGAAAATGATATGTTATCGAAATTTACAGATTATTTTAACAAGAATGTATAATTCTAAACTAAACTAGACATTTAATAGTAAAATTAGTAAACTACAAGTAGTAAAAAATTTGAAAGAAGGCAAATTTATGTCAGAAAAAGAGATATTTGAAAAAATTTCTGAGATTATTGAGGATAGATTTGAAATAAAAGCAGATGAAATTACAGAAAATTTAAATTTTCAAGAAGATTTAGATGCAGATTCAATTGATATCGTGGAATTTGTCCTTGAATTGGAAGATGTATTTGGTGCAGAAATTCCAGATGAGGATGCTGAAAATATTCATACTGTTGGTGATGCTGTTAAATATATATATAGTCATCAAGGATAATTTAAGATGGAAGCTGGCACATATAGCCGGCTTTTTTGGTATAATAAATAAGTCATAGTTGTTTTGAATTTTTTATTCTCCACTGTATAATGATTGATTACTTTATATAACGGAAAATATGAAATTTATTAATTTTATTAAGGAGAGGTATTAATGATTGAAGGATTACAAGAAATGTTAAAAAGAGATTTTAACATCACTTTTAAAGATGTAGACTTATTGGATGCGGCATTTACTCATGCATCGTATGTAAATGAAACTCCAGAAAGAAAGAAAAAGTTAAAATATTATGAAAGAATAGAATTTTTGGGTGATGCTGTAATGCAGTTATGCGTGTCCGAATATATTTATGAACATTATCCAGAATTGCCTGAAGGAAAAATGTCAAGACTAAGGGCGGCTATGGTAAGAGCTGATAGTTTTAGTAAATTTGCTATTGAATGCCATTTCAATGAGTATATTAGATTAGGTAAAGGTGAAGAAAAAGGAAATGCTCGTCAGCGTCCAAGTTTGTTATGTGATATTTTTGAATCATTTATAGGTGCCTTATATTTAGATCAAGGAAAAGATGAAGTTGTAAGATTTATTTCTAAGGTTATTTTTCCAAAATTAGAATTGGGTTGGTTTGATCATATGATGGATAATAAGACTGAATTACAGGAAGTCTTGCAACAAAACGGAGAATGTAAAATTAAATATAATGAAGTTAATGTTACAGGTCCGGATAATGAACGTGTCTATACAATGAATGTAGTTGTTAATAATGAAGTCATGGGCGAAGGTACTGGACGTACTAAAAAGGCTGCTGAACAGATGGCAGCATATCAAGCTTTAAAGAAACTCAGAAAGTAGGAGTTTGTATACAGATGAAAATAAAATCACTTACTTTAAATGGTTTTAAGTCTTTTGCAAATAAAACAATTATAAATTTTCAAGATGGATTAACTGGAATTGTTGGCCCAAATGGTAGTGGAAAGAGTAATATTACAGAGGCGTTACGTTGGGTTTTAGGTGAACAGTCAGTTAAAAATTTGCGTGGTAGTAAAATGCCGGACATTATTTTTGCCGGCTCAGATACACGTGCAGCTTTAAATAGAGCAGAAGTGACATTAGTTCTTGATAATGAAGATGGATATCTATATAATCAGCCAAATGAAATAAGAATTACAAGAAGAATCTTTCGTTCGGGTGATAGTGAATTCTTCATAAACGAAAAGAAAGTCAGGTTGAAAGATGTCGTAGATTTATTTATCGACACAGGGTTAGGAAGAGAATCGTTTTCGATTATATCTCAAGGAAGAGTAGAGTCTATTTTTAATAGCAAACCTCAAGATAGACGTATTTTAATTGAAGAGGTTGCTGGAGTCTTAAAATATAAAAAAGAAAAGAAAAAAGCAGAAAGTGAACTTGTTGAAACAACTGAGCATTTAAAGAGAGTAGCAGATATACTGTCTGAATTAAGTAGGCAGCGTGATCCCTTAGCTCAACAGGCTAGTAAGGCAAAAGATTATTTGAGTCAAAAAGAACAGTACGATTTATTAAATAGAGATAGATTAGTCTTAGAAATTACACAAAAAAGTTCGGAAAAAGAGCAAAAAGAATCGGAATTACAAAAAGTTATAAAAATTTTATCTGACAAAGAAAGAATGACTTCTGAACAGAGTAAACAGGTAGAAGTATTACATTCTAGACAAAAGAAATTAGAGAGTTTAATTGACAATGAACAAAATGAATTGACGGAACTTGTAAGACAAGAGGAAAAAATATCTGGACAACAAAATATGTCTAGACAAGAAGAAAAATTTCAAAAGGAAAGATTATCTGAACTTCAAGAGCAATATAGTGCTAATCTAGATAATTTGACTGAAATTCGAACTGGAAAACAATCTGTTAAAGAAAAAATAGCTAATTTGGAAGATGACAGAGAAAAACTATCTAAAAAAATATTAGAGTTAGAAAAAATAATAGATAATGTAAAAGAACCAGAAGAAATTCTAGAGAAACTAAAAAGTGAATTAAATCGAAAGATACAAGAGAAGAATTTAGTCAATAATAGTAATAATTATATTGAGCAAGAGTTAGAAGAAAAAAGTCAGAATCAAGCTGAGACTAATAAGAATATTCAAAATATAACGAATGAAAAAAATAAATTAAAACTACAGCTAGATGAATTAAAAACTACTCTTAATAATAAAGATAATGAGTATCAAGAAATAGTTACTACTTTAAAAGAACTTAAAATTAAGGAAGTTGAACTATCTAAAAAGGATAGTGAGTTAAAAAATAATAGAAATAAGGCATGGGATATTTATCAACGTGCACAGACTAAATTAGAGACACTAAAAAGTATTTCAGATAGTTATACAGGATATTATCAAGGAGCTAGAGAAGTACTAAAAGAACGTAAAAATATATCTGGTATTATCGGATCTGTAGCAGAAGAATTTGTAATTCCTAAAGAATATGCTCAGGCGATGGAAGTAGCTTTAGGTGGACACTTACAAGATATTATTGTTACAGACGAAAATGTAGCTAAAAAAGTTATACAGCATCTGACTCATAACAGACTAGGTAGGGCAACATTTTTACCACAAAAAACAGTTAAAGCTAGGATGTTGAATAAGCAATATAGGGTAACTTTAGAATCATTAGATGGCTATATTGGTATTGCAAGTGAGCTTGTCAAAGTGTCTAAGGAAAATTTAAAAGTGAGTCAAAATTTATTAGGAACAACAGTAATCGCTAAAAATATAGATTTTGCTACTGAAATTGCAAAAAAATTAAATTATGGTGTAAGAATTGTTTCGTTAAATGGTGATGTAGTAAATCCAGGTGGTGCTATAACAGGTGGTGCTACAAAGCAAAAGAAGTCAGGTCTGTTAGAACAAAAATTACAAGTTGAAGATTTGCAATCCGATATCGAAGTAATGAAGAAAAAATTAGAAGATATGGAAATCTATTGGGGAAAGGTTCACGAAGAGCATAAAAAAATTCAAGATAAGATCGATACTCTTCAAGTTCAAAAGAATAGATTGCAAACTGATAGAGATGAATATCGTAGAAAATTTGAACTTATTAAGATAGAAAATGAGCACCAATCGATTAAACTAAAAGAGTTAAAAGAAAGTAGTAAGTATACAAATATAGAGATACTTTCTCAAAATCTTGAAGAAAATAAAGAAAAATTACACTCTTTAACAAAAGAAATAGATAGTTTAGAACAGCTGATTACTCAAAAAGCGAAAGATGAAGAGCATAATTCTTATAGTATAGAAAAACAACGTGAAGAGATTAGCAGTTATAAGCAACGAGAGGCAGTTATAATTGAACAATTAAGAGGATTAAAACTCCAGTTGCAAGAATTAATGACACAAGAAGAAAATATTTCTGAATTACTAAAGAAACAACAAGATGCTATTGAAAAAATAAAAAATAAAGAAAAAATTGCTTTAAGTGCTAAAGAAGATATTAAGGATAAACAAGAGTATATAAGAAATACGATTGACAGTATAAAGAGAAATTTAAAAAATGCACAGGAAGAAAGAAAGCAATTACACATAGAAGTAAAAGAAGCTGAGGAACAATTAACAAGAGCTAACGAACTTCAGCGCTCAGCCTATGAGGAACAAAAAAAGTTAAGTATACGTATAAGTCAATGTGATACTATTTTGGATAGGAATCTAAAAGATTTATCAGAAAATTATGGGGTGACTTTTGAAGAAGTAGAGCATCAAATTTCTGAAAAAGACTTGAATACTATTGAAAAGAAACTCAAGTTATTAAAATTAGGATTAGATGAATTAGGTGTAGTAAATATAGGTGCTATTTCTGAATATGAAAGGGTCAATGAACGCTATGAGTTTTTAAATAGTCAACAGAATGATTTACTATCGGCAAAAGAACAGTTAGAAGTAAGTATGAATGAAATGGACTTAGAAGTTAAGAATAGATTCCAAAAAACATTTGAACAAGTGTCGAAGGCTTTCAGTGAGGTATTTCCAGTAATGTTCTCTGGTGGATATGCAAAACTGAGCTTAACTAATCCTGAAAATATTTTAGAAACAGGAATTGAGATAATGGCACAACCACCGGGCAAAAAATTACAGCAATTAAGCTTACTTTCTGGTGGAGAAAGAGCATTGACGGCCATTATCTTATTATTTGCTATTTTAAAAGTGCGACCTGTACCATTTGTAATTTTAGATGAAGCGGAAGCAGCCTTAGATGATACAAATGTAGCTAGATACGCACAGTATTTACGAAAATTTGATAATGAAACACAATTTATAGTGATAACTCATAGAAAAGGAACGATGGTAAATGCAGATGTTCTTTATGGGGTAACTATGCAAGAATCAGGGGTTTCACAAATAGTATCTGTGGCTCTTGATGACATTGATTAAGGAGAGGTAATATGGGACTTTTTGATAGAATAAGAAAAGCTTTTTCTAGTCAAGATGATGAAGAAAAAATAAAACAAGAAATTATTGATAACGATGAAGAGAGTATAAAGAGTGAAGAAAATGCATCTGATTCAGATAGTAATGTAGTTTCTGAAGAAAAAATAAGTGAAGATGTTGAACAAAGTGTTGATTCACAAGAAAAAAAAGATGATGAATCCGAAGAAGATAGTGATGAAATTCTAGATTCAAACGAAGACAATAGTGAATTTGTTAAGGAAGAGGATTCGGATGATTCAAGTGAACAAAATGATAATTTGAAAGTTGAAGAAGAAGTCTCAATTGATGAAGAAAAACGCTATGACAAAGGGTTAGAAAAATCACGAAAAGGTTTTGGCGCAATGATAAATTCATTGTTAGCTAATTTTAGACATGTAGATGAAGATTTCTTTGAAGAATTAGAAGAAACTTTAATAGAAGCAGATGTAGGCTTTGAAACAGCTATGAAGATTAGCGATGAATTGAGACAAGAAGTTAAATTGAGAAATGCAAAAAAGAAAAATGAAATTTCTGATGCAATTATTGAAAAGCTTGTTGAAATTTACGAAAATGAAGGAAAAGAGGAAGATAATAATTTACACTTCTCTAGTGAGGGACCAACAGTTTTTCTTTTCGTGGGTGTCAATGGTGTGGGTAAGACAACTACTATTGGTAAATTAGCCCATCGCTATAAAATGGAAGGAAAAAAAGTAATGCTAGCTGCGGCAGATACTTTCCGTGCTGGGGCAATTGAACAGTTAGCTGAATGGGGACGACGTGTAGGTGTAACAGTTGTAAAGAAAGTTGAAAAGAGTGATCCTGCTGCTGTAGTATTTGATGCAGTAAAGAAAGCTAAAGAAGAAGACTATGACATTTTATTAGTTGATACCGCTGGTCGTTTACAGAATAAAGTTAACTTAATGAAAGAATTAGAAAAGATTGCTAGAGTTATAACAAGGGAAATTCCAGATGCACCACATGAAGTTCTATTGGCTTTAGATGCTACAACAGGACAAAATGCTTTAACACAAGCAAAACAATTTAAAGATGTTACTAATGTTACAGGAATAGTTCTAACTAAATTAGATGGAACTGCTAAAGGTGGTATTGTACTTGCAATAAGAAATGAATTACACTTACCTGTAAAATTAGTGGGATTAGGTGAAAAAATGGATGATTTGCGTGATTTTAGTCCAGAAGAATATGTCGTAGGGTTATTCAAGGGATTAGTTACTCCAAATAAATAGTAGGTAGGTGAAATATAGTGGCGATTGAAAAAACTAATAGAATTAATGCTTTATTTGATTTTTATGAACCATTGCTAACACCTAAACAGATGACCTACATAGGATTGTATTATCGAGATGACTATTCTTTAGGTGAAATTGCTGAAAATTATGAAGTTTCTAGACAAGCTGTATATGATAATATAAGAAGAACAGAAAAGATATTAGAAGAATACGAGAGTAAGTTACATTTATATAGGAACTTCCAACTACAAAGTGAAGAATTAGATAATTTATTGAAGTATGTTGAAAAAAATTATGCATATGACAAAGAGTTATTAGCAAGAATTAATCGTTTAGAAAGTTTAGAAGAATAAAGGTAGGTGGCCATTGTGGCATTTGAAGGTTTAACAGAACGTTTACAAAACGCAATTGGAAAACTTAGACGAAAAGGTAAAATTAGTGAATCTGATGTCAAGGAAGTTATGCGAGAAATTCGTTTAGCTTTGCTTGAAGCCGATGTAAATTTTAAGGTTGTTAAAGATTTTGTAAAGACCGTTAGAAGTAGAGCTATTGGGGCAGAAGTATTAGAAAGTCTTACACCCGCACAACAAATTGTAAAGATTGTTAATGAAGAATTAGTGAAAGTTATGGGTGAGGAAGCCGCTCCCCTAAATAAATCAGCTAAAATTCCAACAATTATTATGATGGTAGGTTTGCAGGGTGCTGGTAAGACAACTACAGCTTCAAAATTAGCAAATAAGTTAAAAAAAGAAAAAAATGCACGACCTTTTATGATTGCAGCTGACGTATACAGACCTGCTGCTATTGACCAATTGAAAATATTAGGGAAAGATATTGATGTTCCTGTATTTTCATTAGGTGTTGATGTTGATCCAGTAGAGATTGTACGACAAGGTCTTGAAGAAGCTAAAGACAAGAAAAATGATTACGTTATTATCGATACCGCTGGTCGTTTACAAATTGATGAAAAGTTAATGCAAGAGTTATCTAGTATTAAAGAATTAGCACAGCCAGATGAAATTCTATTAACAGTTGATGCGATGACTGGTCAGAATGCGGTTGAAGTTGCTAAAGGTTTTAATGATCAACTTGATGTAACAGGGGTTGTTCTAACTAAGCTAGATGGTGATACTCGTGGTGGGGCTGCACTTTCAATAAGAGCTGTTACTGGAAAACCAATTAAATTTATTGGTCAGGGTGAAAAAATGACGGATTTAGATGTATTTTATCCTGACAGAATGGCTTCTCGTATTCTTGGAATGGGTGATATGCTTACCTTAATTGAGAAGGCACAGCAAGAATATGATCAAAAACAAGCAGAAGAACTTGCAGAAAAGATGAGAGAGAACAATTTTGATTTTAATGATTTCTTGATTCAGATGGAACAAGTTCAAAATATGGGACCTATGGAAGATATTATAAAGATGATTCCAGGAATGGCTAACAATCCTGCACTGAAGAATTTGAAAGTAGATCCTAAGGACATTGAACACACTAAAGCGATAGTATATTCAATGACACCACAAGAAAGAGAAAATCCAGATTTATTGAATCCTAGTCGTCGTCGCCGTATAGCTGCTGGATCTGGTAGACCAATCCAGGAAGTTAATCGCATGATAAAGCAGTTTAAGCAAATGCAAGATATGATGAAAAAGATGTCAAATGGTAACTTCTCAGGTATGGAAGGCCTTTTAGGTGGAGGTATGCAAGGTAAGTTGGCTAAGATGTCAATGAATAGAATGATTAGAAAAAATAAGAAATTAAAGCAAAAGAAGCTGAAAAAACTACTTAAAAGAAAAGGGAAATAAAAAAATTTAGTCTGTCAAGAAATTTTCCTTTACACCAGACAAAATAACTGGTATATTATTAAACGTTGAGATAATAATAGGAGGTGGAAATTTAATGTCAGTAAAGATTCGTTTAAAGCGTATGGGTTCTAAGAAGCGTCCTTTCTACCGTATCGTTGTGGCAGACTCACGTTCTCCACGTGATGGTCGTTTCATCGAAACAGTTGGTACTTACAACCCATTAACAGATCCAGAAACAGTTACTCTTAAAGAAGAAAAGGTTATGAACTGGTTAAACAATGGTGCTCAACCATCTGATACAGTACGTAACATTCTTTCACGTAACGGTGTTATGAAGAAATTCCATGAAGCTAAATTTTCTAAGAAATAAGGTTAAGAAATGACAGAAACAGATGTTAAACAATTAATTCTAACGATTGTTCAACCTTTAGTTGCTGAGCCTGATGAGGTTAAAATAGAAACTGAGCAGGATGATTATTTTTTAAACTTTAATTTAAGTGTTTCAAAAGAAGATGTTGGTCGTGTGATTGGTAAACATGGAAGAATAGCTCAGGCTATTAGAAATATTGTTTACGGCATTAGACTTGATAATAATCTTAAAGTACGCTTAAATATCGTGGATTGATTAGTATAAAGTTAAGAAACCTCAAAATAAGGAGTGTACATACCTTGTTTTGAGGTTTTTATTAATTTTTAAGGAGATGAGTTAATGAATTATTATGAAGTTGGAAAAATTGTAAATACACATGGTATTAAAGGTGAACTAAAAATTATTAGTAAGACGGACTTCCCTGAAGACAGATTTAAGCCAGGAAACATATTATACATTAGAGACAATGGAAAGATTAATAGTTATGAAATTAAAAGTCATAGAACCCATAAACAATTTGAAATGATAACTTTTAAGGGGTTGGAAAATATTAATCTAGTAGAAAATTTAAAGGGAAAGATACTAGAAATCTCTGAAGAACAGCAAGAAAATTTATCTGATGGTAATTATTATCATCATCAAATCATAGGTTTAGATGTCTTTAGTGAGGATAATAACTATATAGGGGTAATAAAAGAAATAATGTCTCCTGGAGCTAATGATGTTTGGGTAGTCAAACGTAAGGGCTCAAGTGATCTTTTATTACCAGCTATTAAAGATGTAATTAAAAAAATTGATTTAGAACAAAATAAAGTGATTATTGAATTATTAGATGGGTTGGATTAAAAATGAAGATAGATATTTTAAGTTTATTTCCAGAAATGTTTGGCCCTTTGACAGAATCAATTGTTGGTAAGGCAGTAGAAAAAGATATTTTAGACATAGAAGTAACAAATTTTAGGGATTTTACTACTAATAAACAAAATCATGTAGATGATTATCCATACGGTGGAGGAGCTGGAATGCTGTTGCAAGCACAGCCAATCTACGATGCTTTAGATAATATTGAAGAGAAAAATGGTAACTTAGGTAGAGTTATTTTACTTGATCCAGCTGGAAGAAAATTTGATCAGAGTGTTGCTGAAGAGCTATCTAAAGAAGATCATTTAACTTTTATATGTGGGCATTATGAAGGATATGATGAGAGAATACGAGCAAAGGTTACAGATGAAATTTCATTAGGTGATTTTGTCCTTACTGGTGGCGAACTCGGTGCAATGGTAGTTATTGATGCTACCGTAAGATTGTTACCAGATGTCTTGGGAAACAATGAATCGGCTTCAGGTGATTCTTTTTCAATGGGATTGTTGGAATATCCTCAATATACAAGACCATCTAATTTTAGAGGAATGGAAGTCCCAGAAGTTTTATTGAGTGGGAATCATCAAAAGATTGCTGAATGGAGAAAAAAAGAATCTTTAAGAAGAACTTATCAAAGAAGGCCGGATTTGCTGGAAGATTATGAATTTTCTGATAAGGAAAAAGAATGGTTAAGAGAATTTGAACGGGATAAGGATGTGAAAATTCATGGAAAAGGCTAAAATTAGATTGGTTAATTTAAATGATGCTGAAAGAATTTTGCAAATTTATCGCCCATATGTGGAAAATACAGCTATTACTTTTGAATATACGGTGCCAACATTAGAAGAGTTTAAAAATAGGATAGCTAGTATAGTAAAAAAGTATCCTTATATAGTAGCAGAAATAGATGGTAAAATTATGGGATATGCCTATGCTAACACTTTTAAAAATAGAGAAGCGTATGATTGGTCCGTAGAAACATCTATATATGTTGATGAAAATAGTAGAGGTAAAGGGTTAGGTTTGCAATTATATAGAGCTTTGGAGAATCTTTTAAAGAAGCAAGGTGTTTTAAATGTAAATGCTTGTATAACTAATCCAAGTAAAGAAAGCAAGTATGTAACCAAAGGAAGTATCTTATTTCATGAAAAATTAGGTTACAGACATGTAGGAACCTTCCATAACAGTGGATATAAATTTGATGAATGGTTTGATATGAGTTGGATGGAAAAATCTTTAGGAGAACATAATCTTAAACCTGGAAAAGTGATAGAAATTTCTAAATTATTGGAAAAATTTACTTTTGAGGAGTTAATGTCTTGAATAAGAAAACATTTTGGAAAAAAATAACGCAAAAGCAAAATCCTAAACTATATGCAGCGAAAGATTCAAAATTAATTCCTAGTTTAAGAACTCTAGATTTAATTGGTCTGGGAACTGGAATGGTAGTAGGCACTGCTATATTCACTTTACCAGGTATCGTGGCTGCTGAATATACAGGTCCTGCTGTCCCGTTGGCATTTATTATAGGAGCAATAGGTGCTGGACTTTCGGCACTTGCTTATGCCGAGATGGCTTCTGTTTTGCCGTTTGCTGGATCTGCTTTTTCATGGATAAGCGTACTCTTTGGGGAATTCTTTGGCTGGATTGCAGGCTGGGCGTTATTAGCAGAATATTTTATTTCTGTAGCGTTTGTTGCTTCAGGTTGGTCTGCATATATGCAAGGATTTTTAAAAAGTATGGGTATTTATTTGCCAGTAGCTCTTAGTGGGGGTTTTAATCCTAATACTGGACAGATTTTTGACGCTTTGGCGGCTTTTGCAATTTTGTTAGTTACTGTCTTATTGTCAAAAGGTGTAAAGCAAGTTGCCAGGATAGAAAATGGAATAGTAATGTTAAAATTAATAGTAATTATTATTTTTATTGCAGTGGGAGCAACGGCTATTCATCCTGATAATTATGTTCCATTTATTCCTGCTCATAAAGCTGGAACTCATTTTGGTGGCTTAACGGGTATTTTAGCAGGTGCATCACAAATATTCATTGCTTATGTTGGTTTTGATGCTATTGCAGCAAATACAGCTGAAACTATTAATCCACAGAAAACAATGCCTAAGGGATTATTAGGGACTCTATTTTTAGGAACAGGATTTTTTGTACTAGTTTCCCTAGTATTAGTCGGAATGTTTAAATATAGTATTTATGCTGGTAATGCTGAACCAGCAGCTTTTGCATTAAGAAAAGCAGGACATTATTTTACAGCAAATTTATTATCTTTAGTAGCTATAATAGGTATATTTTCTGCTTTAATAGGTATTTTATTGGCTTCATCTAGGTTGATTTATTCATTTGGTAGAGACGGGCTTTTATCCTCAAAATTAGGGAAAATTAATACTAAACATGTTCCTAAAAATGCTTTATGGTCAATTTCATTAGGTGCATTAATATTAGCCTCCTTTTTTCCATTCGATTTTCTTGCAACATTAGTATCAGCGGGAACTTTAGTGGCATTTATTTTTGTTTCAATAGGGATTTATGCTCTGAGAAAGAGAGAAGGAATTGACCTACCTGAAGCTAAATTTAAAATGCCAGGATATCCTTTGTTACCAGCTATTTCAGCATTAGTGTCAATTATAATATTTTGGAATTTAAATATTGATGCAAAACTACTAATGTTGGTTTGGTTTATAATAGGTATTGTTATTTATTTTGTATATGGGATGCATCATTCAAATTTGAATAAAAAATAAAATTTATTCTTTACTTTTATAGTAAATTATGGTATTTTATTAATTGGCTTATTTGCCATATAATAACGATATTCCGCTGCAACTGGACATGAATGTCGGTGAAAGGAAAGATTTTAATGTCAGTAAATCCATTAATCGCAAAGATTACGGAATCTCAATTACGTAATGATATTCCAGATTTCCGTGCTGGTGATTCAGTACGTGTTCATGCTCGAATCGTTGAAGGTTCACGTGAACGTATCCAAATTTTTGAAGGTGTAGTTATTAAGCGTCGTGGTGAAGGTATCAGTGAAACATATACTGTTCGTAAGATTAGTAACGGTATTGGTGTTGAACGTACTTTCCCATTACATACACCACGTGTTGATAAAATTGAAGTTACTCGTCACGGTCGTGTACGTCGTGCTAAGTTATACTACTTACGTGCATTACACGGTAAGGCAGCTCGTATCCCAGAACGTCGCCGTGGCTAAAAACGTTAGAAACCTTGCTGTTGCAGGGTTTCTTTTTTTATGCATTTTTAAAAAGAAAGTTATTTTTAGTTGAGAAGTAATAAATGGTAGCCAAATGGTAGCACTTTTTCAAAGTTTCTCTAATTGGGAGTTTAAATTTAACTTAGCCTCTTTGGTAACGTGCAAATAAATTTGTTCTAACATCTTAGAATTTTCATGACCAACTCTATCTTGAATAACATAGAATGGTACTCCTAAAGCAGCTAGCATTGAAACATGAGTGTGTCTAAATGTATGAGTGGATAATCTTTTGTCAATGCCTAGCTTATCTTTAGCATTTCTTAAAATTGTATTCAAAGAAGATATTTGATAAGGGGTTCCGTTAGCAGTTTGAAATAAAAAACCAGATTCGTATTTATCTAATTGTTTTTGGTAAATTTCAACTGCTTGTGATGATAAGTCTATATCTCTAATTCCAGCGGCAGTTTTAGTTGTATCTGTTTTGTGCTGTTCAGTAACACTAACTTTTTTATATTCTAATGTTCCAGTTACATGTACTACATATTGACTGTTAATATATTCAATATCATCCATATCTAACGCTAGAGCCTCACCAGCACGCATACCAGTTAAATATAGCCACTGAAAAATTGGAACGTAATTAGGGTGCTTTTTTTGAATATAGTCAAAGAGTTTATTTAACTCATCCTTTTCCAAAAATTTATCCTTTATTTTAGTACCATGATTAGATTTTTTAGGCGAAAGTTCAACTTTATCTAATGGATTATCTTTTAAATAATTTTGTTTTATAGCAAATTTAATAGCCTGATTTAGCTTACTTTTTATGATGGAAACATACTTAGATGATAAATCATGTTTGAATAGCAGCTTATCAAATGAACGACTTAAAATTGATGAATCAAGCTGAGATAACAAAGTATCTTTATTGATGACACCTAATAGGGTTTGGATATTTGCAGCTGTTGTCAAATATGTGGTCCTTCTAACTTGCTGTTTATATATTGGAAACCATTCATCAAATAGATCAGCTAATGTTTTACCTTCAATAATATTATCACTGGCTAAAGCAGTTTTATTTCTTATTTTTTCATTAAGTAATCTCATAGCTTTATTTTGCGCTTGTTTTGAATTACTAGATAAAGTAATACTTACAATTTTTCTTTTTTGTGTATATGGATCTATATAACGTTCATAATATCTATAAGTATTATTTCTTTTTTGAAAATACACATTAATCATCTCCTTAGAATGTATGTTCTTTTTAAGTTCTTTTTTAACCCGCTGTAGTAGCGGGTTAATTATTAATATATTTTTAAATTTTGCTATTTGTTAGAAAATTCAACACATCAATCTCCCTAGAAAAGGCAAGCCTTAATTCATTTTCTGAAGTTAATATTAAATGATGTATCAGTATGTTGATTACATTCAAGTTTTTTCGGATAACTGTATTTCTTTTGTCAGTTGTGGTAAATTCACTACTTTTTTTAAAAACATCTGATAACAAAATAGAAATAGTATCACTATCTTTAAACAATAAACTATGGTGAATTATATTACTATCTTCCTTAAAGATAGACATAACTTGAGATTTCTTAGTATCAGGTAAATTAGCTTTGGCAATTAATTCGGTAGTACTTTCTCTAGTGTTAGATTTGGTTATTATTTTTAGCAAATTCTCTATAATAGTACGTTCGGAAAGAGAGAACGCTCTATAGTCACGGGAACAATAATACTTGATTAAGTAAAGAAATTCGCTGACTAGTATGATAGAATGTTCTTTATCATATCCTTTAGTAGCTAATAATTTAAAAAATATAGCTTTTTTTAAATTGAAACTTAGAAAAGAGGAATCAACTTCAAAATCATTAAATTCTTTCCTAATATAATCTATTGATGACTTCAGTTCTCCCTTAATGAAGGGAAGGTAAGATATATTATTCATTTTGATTTGTCAAAGCCTTTCCGATATAGTTGTATAATTTTGTTTTAACGTTAAAAAGCTGTTCATCAGAATAATCGTTTATTAGACTAGATACTCTTGCTAATAATAAAGTTCTGCTTTTTATAACATAAGGTCTAAAAGAAGTAGAAAAAACAATCTCTATAAATGGAACTATGTCAATGTTATTTTTAAATAACTCTTTTGAGAGAATCAGTTCACTAGAGATACCAATAATCTTATATTTAGGGATAATTTTATTTTTTAATTCGTTTCTATAAATATATAGTTCATCCATTGTTAGCACCTCTTCAATCTGACATTTTTTCATTTATGCGCTTTATTAATTCTTGCCCAATTGCAATAATGTCTTCCCTGGAATTTTGATATTTAGTTGGTAATGTTCCACCTGTTACTCCAACTTGAATGTTATTAACTATATGTGTTTTAGAAGAGAAGATGTCGAGTTCATTAACTGCCTTCCTTGATTCAAAACTACTCTGAATACGAGCTTGCTTTTTTCCAATATCTGTAGGAACCATTGTGTAAACAATTCCTAAGCAACGTAGAGATAGCTGGTGACTTTTTATTAAGCTCTTAACAGAACTTTGTAATGAATCAATACCAGTAATAGAATAACGATCTATTCTATTCGGAATAACATAATAATCTGATGCGTATAGAGCACTATCTGTGTATATAGTTAAGGTAGGAGGACAATCTATGATTATATAGTCGTAGTTTTCCTTTATTTTCTCATCTACAATGAAGTTTTTAATTCTATTAATGAAGTCATAATTAGCACTTTTATTAGCAAGTACCAAATTCAAATCTCCGCAAACAATATCTAGGTTATCAGTCAGAGTAGTGATAATATTTTTAGGAGAGCGATATTCCTCACTTAATTCAATTTGTGGAGTAAATAGTCTATAAATAGTTTTATGCTGTTTCTTTACCATTTCAGTATAATAATTATATTCATAGGAGTCAAAATTATCTAGAGCTTCTTTTTTACTTATTTTTTCTCTTTCAGAAATAATATTAACAGTGTCGTTCTTTTTATAATAATCTAGCAACCCTTGAGTACCATTAAATTGAGGATCGATATCAATAAATAAGGTCTTTTTATTTTGCTCAGCTAGATAATCAGCAATTCCCATACTCAATGTTGTTTTACCCACGCCACCTTTCATGTTAATAAAACTAATAACTTTTCCGTTACCTGCCATTACAATCATCTCCTAAAACAAAATTCATTGATAAATTAATGTCATTTTTTACTCAACGATTTTCATTCCGCCACCTAGCTTAGATCTTGATAACACTGTATTGGTATCATCAACAATAGTAACGCCTGGTGTAGGTTGGCTAGTCATAGATGCTATCTTGGTTGTATCATCAAATATTCCATCAGCAAATGTTGATTTATCAGTGTCAGAAAGATTGTCCCATTGATTCCTATCAACTACATATTTAACCCCGTAACTGCCAGGATATTTGATTTTGGTTATTGATAGCGTATCTCCTGATTGTTGATTAAGATTATTAACCATAGTTTCCACACTTTGTTTAAAAGTCTTACTCAACTTACTTTTACTTTTCTTTTTATGTTTTTTGCTAACTTTTTTAGCGAAAACATAAGTGTTGTTGTTATTTAGGCTGCTAAAATTAGATGCGCCTATCGCAATCCCTAATGTTAATAGAGACATGTACGTAATTGCTTTTCTCACAATAACTCACTCCTTGATTAATTTAGTTAGCTTTTAACGACATCAAATCATTGGTCATAATTAATTATATTTTTTTGCATTGCAACTTGATATATGTCATCTCTTATTATGTAATCTCGCTAAATCAACTAATTCAGAAACGAATTGATGATCGTAACTAGCATTAGGTATATCTATACCTGTAGATTTGTCAGACGCTTTATGTTTTGTATACAAAGCAGATGCTTTTTTTAGTCTAACTTCTAAATCCTCTGTCGAGCCGTTATAAATATTAAAAATAGAGTTTTTCCATAGATTTATACCATTTTGTAATATATATACTTCATCAGAATATCTTTTCTGTTTTCTATACATTATCGATAGCTTTTCGCAAACTTGAGTAGGGGAGATTTCAAGTATTGTTAACCATAATTTCTCTGCTTCATCCCAGTCACCATACTTATAAGCTAATTCACCTTTTAAGAAAACTTCATCATATAAGAAGTATCTGTAACTACTTACCATGGTTAAAGCTCCATTTTCATTTACAGATGACCGGGCTATTGCCAGTGCTTCATTTTTATCAAATGTGTTGTTTTTAGCTGAATCGATTAAAGCTTGTTTAGTGCTGTTAATAGATTTTTGTGTAGCTATAGGATATCCAGTTCTAACATTTATTTCCTTTTTTACGGTTTTATTAATATGCTTATAACTATTATTTTTTCTAAGACTTTTTTTAGTCTTATCATGAGCCATATATAAAAGAGAGCATAATTCTGTACCAATACTAGAATTAGCTATATCAGGAAAATATACATTTCTATCTGGCAAAGAAAAATTTGACAATATTAGATTCATAGATGGAACTTTATCATTTGTACCAGAGAAAATGAATTCAGGTGTATGATATTTTTCTTCTAAAATTTGTAATAACTCATTTTTAAAAATATCATAATAATTATTAATGTATCTTTTTTCTTTATATCCTAATATATGAGAAAAATCTATGATTTCTGATGCAGTTAATTTACCATCATAGACAATTTTTTTAGTAAGAACAAAAAAATTAGGAAACATACTCGTATCTAAAGTATCAAAAAAACTATAGAGGTTATATCTTGAGATAGCGTAAATAATAGAAATACTTGAATAATGAATAAAAGAATCATTATTAATGATTTTTTGAAGAGAATTTATTTCTAATAATGTCTCCTTAATATACTCACCATCATATAACCTTCTTTCCAAAGAGTATAGGTAAAGAAATGCATATCCAACATCTTCTGGACAATTACGTTTTGCAAGCCAACTTAAAAAATAAAATCGTTGGTTGGGTTGAAGTGATTCATATGATGGATAGTAAGGAATTTTTTCTAGATTATGAAAATCTTCAGATATTGGCAATTTTATATCTATAGCAGAAGGCTCATCAGTATGATTATCTATATTTTTTTTAGGACCATTTTTAAAGTACATAAATTTCAGTACATCATCAGGAATATTAAAAAAATAGTCTGGTAAATAGTTACTATCTTTGTTTTTTCTAAAAAATGAATTTAAAGAATTAAAAAAACTCATCATATACACCTTCTTGTTTTAGAGTACAACTTTTCCAATAATTCTTATTCTATCTGAATTTATATGTCTATCTGGATATTTAGGATTTATAGATTTTAAAATAATTTCTTTATTTGAATAATCAAAATAGACTTTCTTACACGTTGTCCCTTCACCATCAATTTCAACAACTGCTATCTCACCATTTTCAATAGTAGGTTGCTCATGAATAAATACCAATCCGCCGTTTTTAATTGTAGGTTCCATTGAATCACCAATGACAGGAATAGCTAAATCAGCATTATCTGGTATTCTTTCAAATTCTTCATCTTGTAATACAGTATCTCCATATGTTAGTTCAGTAGGGTTAGCTGCAACAGCTGAATTATGAACAACTGGTATAGAGCTGACATCTTCAGAAATTTTACTATTTTCTTGCTCATCAAGTTGACTATCAACATAATTCTTTACGTTTTTTTGTCGTTCACTAGATAATCTATTCATACCAGAAATAACAGCTTTAATATATCTGTTATTTCTATTTGATAATTCATTATTTGGATCAATGATATCTAATGGATCTAATTTTAAAATTTTAGAAAGAGATACAATCTTATCTCTTTTCATATTGGTAATATCTCCATTTTCCCATTTTCTAACTGTAGATTTACCAACACCTACATAATTACCTACATCTTCAAGTGTTAAATTTAATTCTAAACGTCTATTTTTTAAGTTCATGAAATCACCACCTTTTAAAGTAAACTTTAGTATAAATTATAACAAAAAAGTGTCTTAAAATAAACATTATTAAAATATATAGCAAAAAAGTGTCTTAAAAGATACAAAAGTTATTGACATATTCTAAAAGGCGTGTTTTAATAAAAGTGTCCTAAAGGAAACTTGTAAAGGAGAGATTATGATGAAGAAGGACAAATTGTTGGGTATCATTAAAAGTCAAGGAATCCAAATTGGTACATTAATTAATGAAATTAATGAAAATGGAGTTAAGATGTCCAAATCTACATTTTATAAAGGGCTAAGAGATGAGAGACCATTTAAGGCTGATGAGATTAAAGCTATAGCAAAAATTCTAAAAATTAATGGAGAGATGATTAATGAAATTTTTTTTGCCGAATTAGTGTCTTAAAAGAAACTTTTTTTAAAAAAATAAGGTAGGTGAGTGATATGGAATTTTATAACATGTTGCGGAAGAAAGATTTTGTAAAAAAGTACAAATATTCACCCTCGGTTTATCAAAGCAGAATGAAAGAGTTTAAAGCATCAAGATTTTCAGAAGGGTATGTCGAAGTAACAACGCATGAAATTTGGATAATCGAAGAATATTTTCAACAATTTCTGATATGGAAATCTAAACAAAGAAATTAGAGGTGACCTATGGAACCTATTTTAGCAGTATTAATTGGATGTCTGATTTATATAACAGTATTCATATTGGTTAGTTGGTTAAAGGATATTTTTACATGGAGGAAATGATATGTGGTGTGTTTATGGGATTCTGCTATGCATAGCATACGCAGGAAGTGTTGATTTGTATAGATGGAATAAGAAACGTAAAGGAGGCAATAGCAATGATTGAATTAACAACAGCAGCTTATTTTACATTGATAGGATTGTCAATCCTTGCTGGCTATACCATACATGGAATTGTAGATGCAATCAAGAAAGGTGAATTTTTTGACTGAGATAAAAAAAGTCGGTTCGTGATGAACCGACTTAGATGTAAAGAAAAATATAAAACTCTCAGGAGTTTTTGAATTGAATTTACTTAAGTATACCACTAACGGAGGATGCAAGCAATGGACGAAGATTTGAAGTTAAAAGTTGATGATGGAGGGCGTTTTAAATGCGATAGTTGCGATTACGTATTTGAAGTGTACGGAGCATACGCTGAAGATATCAAGCGTTGCCCTGTTTGTGGAAGTTATGATATTTGGATCATTGAAGAAATGATGATTTAAAGGGGGTGAGATTGTGGCAGAACAAAAAAATTCAGTGGTTGCAGCCACTGAAAACAAAAATATAAAACCTAATTATTATTATATAACAAAAATTATGAAATTTGTAGACACAGTGGAAGATAGGTACAGGCTAGTTAAAGACTTTTATTCTATTAACCAAGATGATTTGAATGAGGAAGATAAAGTTAAAACTAGAGTAATGATGAACTTGTTAAAAATGCAATTAGAACAAAAGCAAGGAGCGTAATGAGATGGCTGAAATAGAAGAATTAGAACAAGTAGAAGTTGAAGAAGATAGATTTATCGTAGATAGTCCAGAAAAAGCAGATTGGGCTTTATATAAGCTGAGAGAAGCTAATAAACTAATCAAGCAAAATGAAAAAATAGCAGAGGAAAACCATGAACGTGTTGATAAATGGTTAGAGCGTGAGAACTCTAAAGCTAATGCATCTAAAGAATATTTTGAAGGTTTACTACAGGAATACTTTACCAATGAAAGAGCTAAGAACTCTAAGTTTAAATTTAGTAGTCCTAATGGAACTTTATCATCAAGGAAACAACAAGATAATTGGATTTATGAAGAGAACAAATTAGTTGATGTGTTAAAAGATACTGAGTTTGTAACAAGCGTACCTAAGCTAGAAAAGGGACTATTCAAAAAATCAGCAAAGAAAGGCTTAGATGGTCTATCAGTTGTTGGAAACAAGGTTGTAAATACTAACACTGGAGAAGTTATTGATGGTGTTCAAATTCAAGAACAACCAGACAAAATTGTAATCAGTACGGAGGACTAGTCATGAAAGAACAAGATATTGAATTGATGAAACTTGCTGAAAAAGTCAGTCAAGATAGTGTGTGGATGTGGAGCAAAGATAAACCAAAGGAGTGATAAGAATTGCAGATATATTTTGATGGGAAAATACCAGAACAACCACATCAATATTTTGTGTATGGTGCTGGTGGAACAGGGAAAACAAGCCTTTTAAATTTATTCAAAGGGAAAAAATTTCTATTTTCATTCGATATGTCAACTAATGTTGTCCGTGGACGTGAAGATACTGATGTGGCAGTGCTTGAAGAATCTGACGCTCCACAAGTTCAACAGCTAGTACTTCAAACAATTATACAAGCAGTTGAGAGCAAAAAATATAAAGTCATTTGCTTAGATAATATGTCAGCACTTCAAAATCTAGTGCTAGAAAATATTGATGGACGTTCTAAAGATGGACGACAGAATTACCAGAAGTTGCAGTTGTGGTTTAGACAACTTGGAATGTACTTAAGAAACAGTGATGTAACTATACTAGCAACAGCACATCAAATTGATAATGGTGGAAGTCTTGGGAATGGTAGATTTAGTCCAGATATGAACGATAAGACGTTCAACGCTTTTACATCAATGTTTGATTTTGTAGGTCGTATCTACAAAAAAGATGATAGCAGATGGATAGATTGTGACCCTGAGCAAGGTAATCAAGGTAAAAACAGAATAGATGATAGAACCTTGATACATGCAGAAGATTTATTAGAAGTCAAAGAAGAAAAGAAAGTAGAGGAGAAATAAAATGAGTTTTGGATTTACAAGTGATACAAGTAAAGTTTTTGGAAAGATGGTAGAAGAAGCAGGTAGTTATAACGTAAAGATCATGGATAGTTCAGTTGCTAAGAAATCTAAAACAGGTAAAGAGATGGCTGTCTTAGATTATGAAGTTCTAGATGGTAAGTATGCTGGTGGAGCAATTAAGTGGCACAACATAGTATGGGATGAAAGTTCAGAAGAAGCTATGCAACTTTCACTAAAAAGATTTAATACACTAACTGCAGCTTTAGGTTTTCCAGATGGTACTAACTTCAATATGACCTTAGAAAGATTTGTGAATGGAATTAAAGGTAAGCAATTAAATATTACAGTTGATTGGGAAGAAGGAAATAATGGCAATTATCATCTAACTGTTAAGACACAACAAGAGCTTAAAGAAAAGAGTGAACCCAATGGAGTGTTTAGACCAAATGGGACTAAAAAAGCAACTGAAACAAGCGCAAATCCATTTGGAAACTCTAATCAATCAAAACAAGAAGCAACGAATCCGTTTGAACAAACTACATTGGAAAATACTGATCCATTCGCAAAGAATTCAACAACAATAGATATTCCAGATAAGGACTTGCCATTTTAGAGGTGTAGCCAATGGAAAGGTCTAGAGCGTATAGATTTTTTCATAACAAAGAGGAATGGCTGGCAATCAAGCCAGTTGAATCACTTAATTTAGATCACATAGAAACAGTTAGCGGTTCTAAGGACGAGTTCTACATTGACTGGGAACTAGCTGATAGACGGAAAATGAGAACCAAGCAGAGAAGATTATTCTTTGCTTTGATAAATGACATTGTTCAGTGGTCTGTTATGCCACAAGAGTACATCAAGGATATGTTCTATCTTCAATACTCAGCGTATACAGGCAAAGAGATCAGTTTGGCAGATAGTTCTAAAACAAGTGTAAGTGATGTGAACACACTAATAGATTTAGTTATTGATTTCATGTTTGAGTGGAATGTACCTTTCAAGGAAGGATACAAACAACTTCCTAAAGAGGAACGGTATTTTATCTATCAGTGCTGCAGGCATAGAAGATGTTTGGTTTGTGGAGATTCTGCTGACATTCATCACCTAGATACTGTAGGAATGGGTGTTAATAGAAGAAAAGTAGATCACACAAAGAAGTACGTAATGCCACTATGCAGGACTCATCACGAGAATTATCACCAACTAGGAGCTGAGAAGTTTTCAGAACTCTATCACGTACCAGTCAATGGAATAAAACTTGATGCTGAAACACTGAAAAAGCTGGGTGTTAAAGGAGATTACGAGAGCCAGTAAGCTAAGACTGCCGAAAGGGTGAGAAGCCCTTTAATAGATTGGAGGTGTTAGAAATGACAGAGAGACCTAACTATTATTCTATCTTAACTGCTGATGTTAGGTATGATAAAAGGTTAAAGAAACATGCTGATTGCAAAGTTTTATACAGTGAAATAACGGCTTTATCTAATAAATATGGATACTGCAAAGCTAGCAATAAGTATTTTGCAGAGCTGTACGATAGACCAATTACAAGAATATCTAAATGGATAAACTTATTAAAAGAGTTGGGATATTTAAAAGTCGAAATGATCTATAAAGAGAACTCAAAAGAGATTCAAGAGAGAAGACTATATCCAATTTCAACACCTATTAATTCTAACGGCAATAGGGGTATTGACGTGAACGACAAGGGGGGTATTGTCGTAGACGGCAAGGATAATATTACAAGTATTAATAATATAAATAGTGAAGTAGATAAAGAGAGTAAAAGAGATAGATTTGATTACGATAAATTTATTAGTTGGTTTAATGAAATAACTGGAAGAAGCTTTAGTAGCAAAGCATTATTTAAAAAATATATTAATGCAAGATTGAATGAAGGTTTTACTAAAGAAGATATAGCTAAGGTAGTTACATTTAAAGCTGGTAAGTGGAAAGATACTGAAATGAAAGAGTATTTAAGACCTAATACATTGTTTGCATTAAGTCACTTTGATAACTACTTACAAGAAGCAAAGGAAGGCTTGCCTGAACCACAAAAAAAGAAAAGTAACACCAGTTCCGCCCGCCGCCCAGAGCGAACAGAAGAAGAGGAACGATTGTATCAACTTAGGTTATATGCATCTGAACATCCAGAAATATATGAAAGTGATACTGAAGGAAATATAGCTATACGAGAGGAGTTAGAAAGACTTGAACGAAATAGAGTTAAGGGTGGTGGAAGCCCTACTGAATAAACCTGATTTAGCAGATAGTACATTCATTAACTATGAGTGGTTTGAAGATATCAGATTAAGAAACATTGTAGAAGCTATTCAAAAATTAGAGGTTCAAGAGCGTACTCTGTTTAATATCTATTCTGAGATGACTAATGACGGAAGTATCGAATATAAGCATTTAGTAGATTTGCAAGGTCAATTTGTAACGGATGCTAATTTTGACAATGACGTTAAGTCACTACACAAGATGTATGCTCAACGTAATTTAGAACTTAGTATGGATGTTTACAAGCAATCACCAAGGAAACAGGAGTTAGCTAATCTATCAGAAGCAATCTCTGAGTTATCCAAAATTGATGAAGAAGATGATAACGGAGAACTTGAAGGAGCAATTGAAGAACTTCAGGAAAGATTAGCAACTAATCAACCAGCAGGAATTAAAAGTTTTAGAAGACTAGATGATTTATTAGCTGGTGGTTTGTATGGGTCTATGCTTTTTACAATTGGTGCTAGACCTGCAGTAGGTAAAACAGCTTATGCGGTTAATCTTGCATATCAAATTATGATGAATGATCCAGAAGTTCAAGTTGATTTCTTTACTCTTGAAATGAATAAACGAGAGATGCTAAATCGTTTCATCTCAAGAAGTGCCAATGTTGATAGTCAGAAATTAAAGAATCCGTCAAACAGCTTAGATATAGCCTTTAGTTCCATGGTAACAAACGGGATTGATTGGGTGAGAAGTCATAAGTTGAGAATATATGATAGGATCCTCAATCTTGGTGGAATTCTTAGCGTGATTAGAAAGAATGCATCTAAAGCTAAACCTAATAAGTATGTAGCAATCATTGATTATATAGGGTTGGTAAAGGTTAATAATCGTCAAGATCGTTGGTTACAAGTAGGTCAGATAACACGAGAATTAAAAATAATTGCTAACGAATTTAATGTGCCAGTTATAGCATTATCACAATTAAATCGAGAATCTGAAAAGCGAAAGGAATTATTATTATCTGATTTACGAGAATCAGGGAGCATTGAACAAGATAGTAATGTGGTTGCTTTTTTATACAGACCTGATGAAGAAAATAAGTCAATAGTAAGGCTATCAGTCAAGAAAAATCGTGAAGGTCAACTTGGAGATATAGATTATTACTTTGACGGAAAGTATATGTTCTTTAAAGAGGACAGTGAAACTATATGAGTTATATGGATTATAACGAGTTTCAGGCAATCGTGCTTGAAAATAGCTATCAACAATCAAAAGCAGTTGAGGTTTATTTAAATAAAGCGTCCTACTATACGAGATTAATAAAACGAATAGTAGAGAATACAGCAGATAAACAACTAATTGTAAGAATGAAGATGGAAAAGTTTATCAAGATGTATAACGATAAAAGAATTGAAGCAGTATGGGATGCAATTTCAGTAGCTGAATTAGAGAAGTTGCAAGGTTGGAAATTCATTGAAGATGGTGAAGAGTTTATTTTACAACTACAGATTAAATATCAAGGAAAATTGAAAGAAGCTACTGATTTTGAAAAGAAACAAGTAGAGTTAGCAACTCTTTATGAACAAGCGTACAAGAAACAGTTAGTTAAGGAGAATTAGAAATGAGTTTAAATTTTTATAGTGAGATCGATAGTTTACAAGTTACAAACAAAGATGAAGTGGTTATCAAGATAAAGACATCAGGTTCTAATTTGGATAAACAAATTGATGAGTTAAGGACGTTAAAAAATGATGGTGCAGTACGTATCATGATTGAATCTGCAATTGTACATTATACGGTTCAAAAAGATATTGAAACTGGAGAAGATGTAACTACTTATGAAAAAGATTCAAATGGTGTTTGGCAAAGTAAGCCTAATGGACAATCAGCGTTGAATTTAGGCTTGGATCAAGTAATTAATCAAGATGAAGATATTACAGCAGATATAGTTGATAAATTCTTAATTCAAGAAAAATATGAGAATGAATCAAGTTTCAATGTACGACAAGCGTTATTAAAAATCAGTGATGGTTTTACATTTGATGATATTGCTAAAGATATGAAATTAAAAAACACAACTGAACTAGTTAAGAAGTTAAATGAAGCACGTATGCAATATGCACCAATGGCTAGAGCATGGTTTGAAGAATCAAACAAGCAAAGAAAGGCAGAGTAATATGGGAATTAATATCAAATTAGATGAAAACTATTATATTACTGATAATAGTTATAACACAGCTATTTTAGCTAAGAAGTTAGGAATTAATAAAAACGGTAAACATACAGAAAAGAGACGTTATTTTACTGATTTTGGAAGAGCAATTGTAGCATGGGCTAGAGAAACTGGAAAAAGTGGAGAGAACGTTACAAGTTTTCAAAAAGCTGCTGAAATTTTTGATAAGAAAATAGAAGAAGCAAAGACTGCTATCAATGAATCGTGCAGAATTTCTTACGAAAAAGGTAAGAAAAATGGAAAAGAAGAAATTATCCAAAAGTTTGAAGAAAAACATCACGTTAGAGGAGTATCAAAATGAACCATACAGCGAAAAAAGTAACGGTTGGTAGTTTTACATTTGATAGCCAAAAAGAAGCTAAATTCTATGAAAAGTTTATCCAGAATAGCGGGTATAAATACGAAGTTCATCCTAGTTACGTAATTAAAGATAAAGTAGCTATGGGTGGGGTTAATTTAACCAGGATTAGTTATGCTCCAGATTTTGTAGTTTTCGATAGAGAGGGAAAAATCAAGCATGTATATGATGTTAAACCTAGCATTAATACGCAATTTGGAGCTGATACTGCTGCCAAACTGAGATTTAATTTGTTTGCTAGAAAATACGGTGTTCCAGTTGAAGTAGTAGTGCCACGAACCAATGACTTTAAAATGAAAATCTATGGATTGACTAAAAATGTAAACACAAGGCACGAGCGTATCAATCGTAAAGGTAAGCAGATAGTTGAATTCTATGACGTGATGCAAAGTGTTGATTATGATGTGGAAGATTTTATAGGAATTTAAAGGAGATCTAGAAATGGAAATTGAATACAAAAATTCAGTTAAAGATATAAGCGAAGGTATTTATAAAGTAGGTAATGTAATTTCACGATTTGGATCACCTTTTTTAGTTGCCCGTGATGACGCAGGATTTTATTGTCTTGTAGATTTAAGTAATGGAAGAATTTTTACTCCAGATTGTGCCACTTTAAAAATATTGGCTGAAGGTTATGGTTCTGTTGGAGATAGATTAGTCAAAGCTAAGCTAACGATTGACTATAAGTTAAATGGAGATACAGAAGATGAAGATTAATTTTAATAGTAGACGTGAACTTAAAGATATTTATCAAGTTGGAAATGTTATCAAAGATTATACTAATACTTTATATCTTATTGCTGGTAACGCCGAAGATGGATATGCAATGGTTAATTTGACTAATAATAATGTTACTGAAAAAGTTAGCACCCTTGAAGAATTGGCTGATACATATGGAGAAGACGAAGATGTATTAGTTAATGCAGAAATAAACGTATTTTAGGAGGAATAGAAATGGACTATGAAGGAGAAGTAACAATCCTTTTGGCAAATGGTAAAACACTTTATTTCGATAATGTTGAAAGTTGCCGAGAAGTTGAAGAATATGATGCCGGAACTTTTGTTGTTATTCACTACAGAACACGACTCAGTAATAAAGTAGTGCGGTTCAGCTTAGCAAATGAAAACGTCGTTGGTTATATAGTAGATAAGAAACTAAGTAGATTTTAAAGGAGTGAGTCAAGATGTTGTATGAAAGATACATTGATAAAGTGATTGTCTATCTAAACAATGGAAATGGCATTAAAGACATTACTTTCACTGAAATTGAAAGTGTTAGTGAACATAATAATGAACGAGGATCATTAGCACTTGAAATAAATTATTTTGTGGACGTAAAAACCAGTAAAATAGCTAAAAATATTTTTGTGCTAACTAATAACAACGTAATTGGTTACAAAATTGTTTATAAAAGTTCTGTTTGACCTTAGTAAGTCGTTAAACTACTAAACGTTTGAACGGTATACATTCACACAATGCCGTGTAAATAAACAGGCTCTCAAACAAACGTTAGGCTTAGCGTTTGTAACAGGACGTTAAGTCATAGGTGGTAATGTTGCTGATGAGCTACACAAAACAAAATTTATTAGAAAAGGTAGGTGAAGTTTTCCTTTCCGTTATTACATTTTATATCGCAGTAATTTGGCGATTATTACTACCGAACCCTACTAATTTTAAATACACAACAGTTACAGGCAGTAAAATTTTAAGCAAAAAAATTATGAAAGAAGGTCCAGACTTTCGTAAATTCTTCGTACCTTGTCTGTAACTATCCGCCTTGTATCTGCAAGATTTGAGACAGTCACACGTTTTTGAGAGCGTGGCAGGGCATTAGCTAGCTAGAAATATAAGAGAAAGGATTGATTAGATGAAATTATATTTAGTTGAATATTTTATAAATAACAAACTACATAACATGATTGTGCGAGCTAAAAACCACGACGCAGCAGAAACACAAGTTAAAGTGTCTGTGATAGCTAACATTCATGATGATAATTTTTAGGAGAAGTATAATGGGAAAAGTTTATTTTAATGTTAAGGATATTTTTGGAAATAATCATAAAGAAGCAGAGATTATTAAAGTTTATGAAAATACAGCGTCAATTTTAGATGTGAATACAAATTTAACTTGGATAGTTAGAAAGCATGAGTTAGGACTAGAAGAAACAAATCCAAATCATAAATATCCAGGACATTTTGATTATCGAAAAACCAAGCGTCAATGGAAAGATAAAGAACAGCAATTGGTTAACATGGTTAGAAGTTATAACTAATAAAAAGCACGCTCCCTTGGAAACGTGCATAATACATAAACTAAAATAATTATACCACAGGGAGAGTGTAGAAATGGACTATATGGAACTTTTTGAGCCAGTCGACGAAGTCCAAACGGCTAGAAATGTTAGGAATTTTTTTAACAAAGATTTAGATAAATTATTACGAATGGCAAACGAAGTACCGTCATTTTTACGTTCGCCAGTGATTGATGATATGCCTAAATCACCTAGTTTTAAAAATGGTAGTGAAGAAATTTTAGTAAATCATTTTGAATCTAAATCATATATAGCAAAGAGCATTCTGATTGGAGTTAGTAAAGCTTTAAATAACTGTCGCTTAATTCATAAACAAATACTAATTGCTAAATATCTAGATGATATGTATGATTGGCAGATAATGCAAAAATTGAATTATGAAAAAACTCGATATGCAGAATTAAAAATTAATGCATTAAATGAATTTGCAGATAGATTAGAGGTACAACCAGATTGTCCTAATTTACATGTATATATCAAGAAAAACGGAAATCAAACGGAAAGTTAGCGGAATTGCAACGGTGCTTTAGTGAATTATTATGGTATTGTAGCAAAGGTAAGTTAGGTTAGTCGCTTTATAGACCATGAGAGTTAAAACTTACAATGCATATTTTAATTGTCATAATTATTAAGTCAGTCTATCCAGGCTGGCTTTTTATTTTGGAGAAAATTATGAAAGATAGTATAGATTTTGGAAAGGTACAGACTTATGAAGAACTGAAAATGTTACGTGAGTTAGAAAAGCACTACAAGAAACATCCAGTAAAACATAAGCGTAAGTACAGTAGAGATATCAGCAAAATCAAATTAAAAGGTGGTGGGTGATATGGTGTGAAGAAGAAGCAAAATGAAACAAGAAAAGACCCTTTTTCGAGCTTGACAAAAGCTCAACAAACACTTATCAGACTTGACTTTGAAGGCGGTCATAGCAATAAAGAAATTGCTCCTAAAATAGGATTGAAACATGAATCTACTGTATCACATTGGCGCAAGCGTTCATGGTATGAACCAGCTTTTAATGCTTATGCATCTAAAGCTATTAAAGGAAAGTATAAAAGTTTAGCTTTAAGGACTTTAATTAATTTATTAGATGCAAAGTCTGAGATGGTAAAGTTACAAGCAGCTACTACTGTTTTGAAAATGTCAGGTATGATGTCTGATAACAGCACACCAGAGTTAGACAAAGCTAAAGTGCGTAAGGCAAACGCAGAAGCAGATATTGCACGTTGGAGAGCTGATGAACTCACTGGCAAAAACAAGGCAGATGATTCTACTGTTTTAGTTGATGATATAGGAGATGCAGAAGATGAGTAAGGTTATTAGAATGACTGATATGGTTAATCCACACTTCTACAAATTATGGACTACTGAGAAATCATATATCATTGCTAAAGGTGGACGTGGTTCGTTTAAATCATCTGTTATTAGTTTAAAGTTAGTTACATCAGTTAAGAAGTGGACGCAGTTGCACAAGAAAGTAAATGTTGTGTGCATCCTGGCCAATAAGTCAGACTTGCATGATACAGTTTACAGTCAAATTATGTGGGCTTTAGATATGCTTAATTTAAATGATGAGTATAATTACTACAAGTCACCATTGAGAATTACACATAAGCTAACTGGTAGTACGTTTTATTTCTATGGTGCTGATAATCCACATAAGCTTAAATCTAACAAGGTAGATAATATCATTGCTGTTTGGTTTGAAGAAGCAGCGAATATGAAAGGTGTAGATGTGTTTGATCAATCTATACCTTCTTTTATTAGACAAAAGCCAGATTACGTTGATGATGTAAAAGTTTATTTTTCATACAATCCACCACGCAATCCTTATGAGTGGATTAATGACTGGGTAACTGCTAGAGAAGAAGATCCAGAATATTTTGTTGATACAAGTACATATCTAGATGATGAATTAGGATTCACAACAGAACAGCAATTAAAGTTGATTGAGAGTTATAAAAATAATGATTATGACTATTACCGTTGGTTGTATCTGGGTGAAGTCATTGGACTTGGTACTAATATTTACAACATGGATAATTTCAAAGCATTAAAAGAGTTGCCAAATGATGATTACATTACAAATTGGTTCTGTGCTATTGACTCTGGCCATGAAGTATCTGCTACTACATTTGGAGCTTATGGATTGACTAGAAAAGGCAATGTAATTTTATTAGATACTTATTATTACAGTCCACAAGGCAAGGCTCATAAAAAGCCACCTAGTGAGTTGTCTAAGGACTTGTATTCATTCATCAATAAGTTGGCCAAAAAATTCAAAAAGCCGGCAACTAAATTAACAATAGATTCTGCTGAAGGTGCTTTAGATAATCAGTTCTACAATGATTACGGAGTACATCTTCATAAGGTAGCAAAATTGAAGAAAGTAGACATGATAGACCGTGTGCAAAATATAGTTGCTCAGGGTCGTTTTTATTATCTGGATACTGAAGCAAATAAGATCTTTATCGAAGAACACAGAAATTACAGATGGGATGAAAAAACTTTAAACAGTGACGATCCTAAAGTTATCAAAGAAGAAGACCATACATGCGACCAATTCCAGTACTTTGTGCGAGATAATGAACGCTTGCTAGGTTTGAAATATTAAGGTGGTGGAGTGATGTCATTAATTCAACAAATAAAAGATTGGTTTAGGAAAGGAGGTGCTAAGTTAGGAATGGTAAAGAGTTTAACTAACATTACTGATGATGATAGAGTTTCAATTGATCCAATGGAATATGAACGGATAAAGTTAGCCAAGTTGTATTACAAAGATGATTTACCAAAAGTTAAGTATCGTAATTCATATGGTGAATACAGACAACGTCCATTGAGTTCTCTAAATGTGACTAAGTTAGCATCTAAGAAATTAGCGTCAATTATCTTTAATGAGCAATGTTCCTTGTCGTTAGAAGATGAAACAACAAATGAGTTCATCAATGAAGTGGTTCAAGATAATAAATTCAATATGAGATTTGAACAACGCTTAGAAACTGCTATTGCTTTGGGTGGTTTAGCTGCCAGACCTTATGTTGATGATAATGATGTTATTAGAATAGCTTGGGCTAACGCAGACCAATTCTATCCATTACGTAACAACACTGATGATATTTCTGAATGTGCTTTTGCTAGTCGCACAGTTAGAACTGAGAATGACAGAAATGTTTATTATACATTGCTTGAATTTCATGAGTGGAATGATGCTAAAACTTATCACATAACAAATGAGCTATACCGTTCTTATCAATCAGATGTAATTGGTGAACAAGTAGCACTTGAAACTCTATATCCTAATTTAGCACCAGAATTAACCTTTACAGATGTTATTACTAAACCATTATTTGCATATTTCAGAACACCAGGAGCTAATAATAAGAACTTAGATAGTCCACTAGGTGTTGGTATCGTAGATAATTCCAGAAACGTAATAGATGCTATTAATCGAACTCATGATATGTTTGTACATGAGGTTAGAATGGGTAAACGTAGAATTGCAGTTCCTGCTGAAATGTTGAAACCTACTGGCAATTTGTATGGAGATGAAGTAGACGACGCTCATCCAGTCCTATTTGACAAAGACGAAGATGTTTATCAGGGAATGTATGGAGATACAGACAAGCTGAGTGTAACTGACTTAACTTCTGATATTCGTTCTACTCAATTCAAAGAGTCGATAGATTATTTCTTACGTGAGTTTGAACAACAGATTGGTTTTAGTTCTGGTACATTCTCTTATGATGGTCAAGGAGTTAAAACTGCTACTGAAGTTGTTTCTGAGAATTCCACAACTTATCAAACACGTTCTAGTTATCTTACTCAAGTAGAATTGTTTTTAAATCAATTAGTTAATGCAATTCTTGAAGTAGCTAGTGTAGGTCAGTTCTTTTCTGACGGTAAGCCTAGATGGACTGGCAATGTAGCAGATGTTGAGTTGTCTATACATTTTGATGACGGTGTGTTTATTGATAAAGATAAACAACGGGCTGATGAGATGCAGTTAGTTGCTGCTGGAATTATGCCAAAGCTTGAATACCTAAAACGTAATTTTGGATTGAGTGAAGAGGATGCTCAAAAGTGGTTAGCTCAAGTTAATAATGAACAACCAGACTTTTCTCAAGGGTCATTTCAAGAGCCAATAGATGGAGATAGCAATGAGGTGTAGTCTATGGATTCAAAACAGAAACTAGACCAAGACACTAATAACATTGCTAATCTCTATTCTAATTTAGAAGATAAGATATTTTCTGAAATTATCAAAGTGTTACAACGTGGGCACTATGAAGATGTAACACAAGATAATGTTGTTCAGTGGCAAGCCCAGCAATTATCACAAATGGGGGCTTTGACTAAACGAGTAATTGATTTAATGGCAGACTTTGACGGTATCTCACCTAGTGAAATTGAAACTATTTTAAAACAAGACGGCTATGAGATATTAGATGAAGTCAGCCAAGAATTGAAATACAGTGGCCAAGTTAGCCAGCCAATCAGTGATGAAAGTTTTAACATGCTTGATTCAATGGTTAGGCAAACAACAGATACCTTAAACAATACGATTAATCAAACTCTGCTTAGTCGTAATTATGGTGTTAATCCTGTTATGCGAACGTATCAGGAAATTTTAAAACGTTCAACAATTGAAACTGTAACTGGACTTAAAACTCATGATCGAGCAGTTAAAGATGCTATTTACCAACAATTAGATAAAGGTATTGAAGTTATGAGAGATAAGTCTGGACGTGCATGGTCCCTTGAAGGCTATACACGTATGGTACTTACGACAACATCTAATAGGACTTACAATGATTTACGGACTAAACGAATGCAAGAGTTTGGTCAAGTCTTATGTTTAATGTCTAGCCACCCTAACAGTCGTGAAGCATGTGCTTATATTCAAGGCAAGGTAGTCAATATTGTTCCGCCTGATGATCCTAATTACAATGACAAGTACGATTCAATCTACAATCATGGTTACGGTGAACCTGCTGGAACATTAGGAATTAACTGCAGACACAAATTATTTCCATTTACTCCAGGTATCAATGTAAATAACATGACCCAGTATAATCCTAAAGAAGCAATTAGGAATGGTAATTTACGTCAAAAACAACGCTACTATGAACGCTCAATCAGAGACGCTAAAAAACGCTTGAAAATTGCCGAAGAATTAGAAGACGAGCAAATGATAACTCGTACCAAAACACTAATTTCAGCACGTCAAAAGAAGTTAAGAGAATACATTAAAGAAACTAACAAGATGTATGGTAACAAGCATGATATTTTGACTAGAGATTATGCTAGGGAACAAGTGGATACTAAATATTTAAAGAATGATAAGAAAACATTTTTGAAGAAACGATTGACTATGAATATAGATAAGCAAAATGTCCACTTGCAAGGTACAATGGAGTATAATAGACGTGTAGAACAAGGTAAAGATCCTAATCATAAGTATTATGGTACAGAGCCTAGTTACTTTACTATTTCTGTCGAAAGATTAGATGAAATAGTAAAAGAGAATATAAATCTCTCTAAGATAGGAGACAGATTCCAATTTATAGATGCTAATGAAGTTGTAGGTGTCTATAAAAGGGATGATATAGTTGTAGAAACTACACGTATGAGAATTGCACAATCTAATAAGGGATATCATGCAGTTCCAGCTGTGCCGAGGGAGTTGAAGAATAATGAAAATAAATAAAGATACTAATCTTTGGGATGTTATGGATGCATTCAACTGGAAGTGGTGTATAGTTACTTTAAAGAATGGTAAGAAAATTAAATTATATGTTGTGGATGTAGATTATGAGTCACTAGGGCATGATATTATAATTTATAATTATACGGGGAGTAATTCTTACGGCAATGATATTCCATTTAGTGATATAGATGAAATTGAATTATATAAAGATGGTAAATCAAGTAAATAACATTTCGACCTGAGTAAGTCGTTAAACTGCTTTTTTTGTATGCAATCAATCAGCGTGGAGCGTTCCACGTAAAATAAAAACGATAGGAGAGATTGACATGAAACGTGAAGATTTGAAGAATTTAGGTTTGACTGATGAACAGATTGAAAAAGTGATGGCTGAACACGGTAAAGATATAACCAGTTTACAAGAAAAAGTAAATGGTTTAACTAATGAACGTGACGGTTTGAAATCACAACTTGATGAGCGAGATCAACAGTTAGTTGATTTACAAAAGAATTCTAAAAACGTTGATGATTTAAACGAACAAATCAAACAATTACAATCTGACAATAAGAAAGCTAATGAAGAATGGCAAAATAAATTAGCAACTCAAACTAAGAATTTTAAAATCGAAACAGCATTACGTGAAGCAAAGGCTAAGAACGTAAAGGCAGTTTTACCATTTATTGACACTGAAAAAGTAACTGTTGATGGCGATAATTTGAAAGGACTAGATGACCAAATTAAAGCTGTTCAACAAAGTGATAGTTACTTATTTGAAGAAGGAAAGCCAGAACCCAAGATTAACATTGGCGGTAAGTTTAATAATGGTGAAAACGGTGCTGATGGTAAAGTTGATCCTGTAGTTTCTAGCATTGCAGCACGTATGAAATCAATTTAGAAAGGATATGATATAAAATGACCGTAGTATTAGATCAAAAAGATTTATTAAAGATTGATGAAGAATTTGGAGCAGATTCTCAACTCTGGCAACCATTACAAGGTGGTGCTAAGTCTATCACAGCTGCAGACTTTACAGGAGTTAAGACAGTTCGTATTAACAAGATGGACGGTTTTGCAGATGCAACAAAATATAAACGCAACCAAGATAATGCACGTAACAACGTTAATGTTTCTAAAGAAACTCTAGAATTGACACAAGAAGATTGGATTGGGTATGACCTAGATCAATTGGATATGTCCGAAAATGGGGCTTACACAGTAGCTAATGTTGTTCGTGAACATAACCAACGTATTACAATTCCACACCGTGATAAATTCCTAGCTCAAAAGATTTATGACACAGCTAAGTCTGGTGGTAAGTTAGTAACAGATACAATTGATTCTAAGAATGCTTTAGCAGCTTATGATGAAGTAGAATCTTACATGATTGATAATCAGATTCCTGGTGGTTGGTTAATGTTTGTTTCTACTAAGTACTACAAAGCATTAAAGAACGCTGATGGTGTATCTAAGACATTCTCTGTTAACCAACAACAAATTAACGGAATTAATCGTCGTGTTGCACAATTAGATGGCGGAACACCAATCTTAACAGTTGCTAAGGATCGTATTCAAGGTTTAACAATTCCTGATACAGTAAACTTTTTAGCAGTTCCAACGTTTGCGATTGCTCCAATTGTTAAATACGATACAGTAGATGTAATCTCTCCAGATAATGACCGTGCAGGTTATCGTTGGACAATTAAAGGATTATCTTACTATGACGCATTAGTCTTTGAAAATGCCAAGAAATCTATTTATGTTGCAGCTGAAACAGCTAAAGGTTAGTAAGGTGATGTAAATGGCTTATCTAACTTATGATGAATATGTTGAGCTTGGGTATAGGCTAGATGAAGATGCATTTAATAACCTTGTAAAAGGTGCAGAACGTATCATAGATTTAGCCACAAATGATTTTTATAAGGTTCATGATATATTAGTCGATAAGTCAAAAAGACGCGTAGAAACGTTTAAAATGGCTATCTGTGAGCAAGTAGATTTCATGCATGCAACTGGTATTAATAAGAGCTATGATTTAGCTCAAAATGAATTTACCAGTATCACAGTAGGTAGATTATCTTTGAGTCCTGCTGGCAATGTAGGAGCGACTATGAAGAATGGTTTATGTACAGAAGCATATAATCTATTAGGAAGATATGGTTTGTTATATCGAGGTGTACACAGATGATACCTAGAATTGATAGAAGATTATGTAATCAAAGTGTTATTTTAAAGATTCCAGTAGGTGAATTGGATAAATACGGCAAACAAAAAACAGAAAAAGTTGAGGTAGAAAATGTACTTGTACAACCACAAACTATTTACTCAGGCGATAGCAATAATCGTAAAATCACGGCTAATGCTATTGTCTTTTTGTTTGCCAAAATTTCTAATCCGTTACCTAGATTAGATAGGGATAGTGTTGGAAATAAGTTAATCTTTGAAAGTAAGGAATACACAATTACCAATATTGTAGATAATCGTGAGCCTTACAGTAATGATGTTTATTCTTATGAATTGGAGGTGTTGTAATGGCAGTAGTGGTATCAGTTCATGGCAAAGGTTTTGATCGTTTTTCTGAGAAAACTTTAAATCGTGGACTTTATAATTTTACTAATCAAATGGCAATGGATATGGATAAGTTCGTACCATTCAAGCAAAGTAATTTATCAAGGTCAGTCCATGTACAAAATAACCATGTTACCTATACAACACCTTATGCTAAACCTCAATTCTATGGATATATTAACGGACATCCAATTACTCACTGGACGACAAGTGAACATCCACAAGCAACATCTAGATGGAATTTAAAAGCAAAGAGTTTGTACTCTAATAATTGGGTTAGGGTATTTAAACAAGGCTTACTTGATGGAAAGGTAGTTGAATATCATGGACCTAAAGGATAGATTGACAGACTGCATTAACGATAATGTAGATTTGCCAGTTAAATTGTATCAGTCGTATATGACTAATAAAACAAGTCCAGAATTACGTATATATGACTTGCCATCAACAGTAATTGATGAAGATTATGCAGGCAATCGAACAGAAGAATTTATCTTTGAAATTGCAATGCGTAGTAATGATGAAGAATTGATTAATCAAACATTGTGGAATATATCAAAGTATATTTCAGAATATGATTTTAGTTTAGTTAGTCAAAATGATAGTTTCAGTTTTAATAAATTAGAAGTAACAACATTCCCACACATAGTGTCTGCAGATACAGAGGGTAATGTTGTTTATTTATTTGATTTTAAAATCACAGTTGATACTTATAAGGAGAGTGATTAGTTATGGCAGAAGCACCAGAAAAAATTGGTTCTTTTATTCTTAACCATAAAGTAAAAATGGAAATTGATACTGCAGGCAATAAGGATATGTCTGCTTTAGAGAGTGCTAAATGGGCTCGTTTAGCTGCAGGTATTAACAACGTAACACCAGCAGAAAACGATACAACAACAAATGATGAATATTACGACGGAGAAGGCTTTGGTACATCTGATGTAACATCCAAGCGTTATCAATTCACAATTGCTGGACACCGTTTAAATGGAGATCCTGCTCAAGACTATATTGCAAGTAAGCAATTAGAAATCGGAGATTCTTTAAAGACTTTATTTAAGTTTACTTATCCAGATGGATCTTACATTGTTGGTGTAGTTACATTGACAAACATTCAAGCAACAGGTGGTGCTCCAGGTGCTAAGCAAACATTTAGTGTAGTTCCTGTATTTAATGGAAAGCCTAAATATGTTAGTGCAGAAGACGCTAAAAAAGAACAAGGACCAACATTATAAATAAAATAAACAGAGACGAGTAATGTGAGACGATTGGAGGAAGTAAAATGCCAAGTATTAATTTAGATGAACGATTAAACCTAGATACTAAAGTAGATGTTACAGTAGCTGAAAAAGAATATTCTTTAGTTTTGAATGATGAATTATCAGTTAAAATCTCAGATGTTCAACTTGAATTGAGCAAACGAATTGAAGATTTAACTGATATGCCAGAAGAAAAATTTAAAGAAATGTCACTAGAAGAACGTAAGAAGTTAGTAGTTGATACTATGCATGATGGACGTGAAGATATTTTTAAGGCTATGGATAGAATCTTTGGTACTGGTGAAGGTAAACGAATTTACGATTACTACAATCAATCTACTAGAGCAATCAGTAAGATTATTGCTGCAATTGATGATGTTTTAAATGACAAATTACAGACTAATAAAAATCGTAAAGAAAGACGTGCAGAAAAATATACTAAGAAAAGACGTGGTTAGTCATGTTATCTCTGACTGAACCATTAAAAAGTTCATATACGTATCAAGGCAAAGAATATCAAATAGATTTGAGTTTTGATAACGTAATTAGAATGTATAACTTGCTTGAAGATGATACTTTCCAAGATGCAGAAAAGATTGTAATTTCATTTGAAATGTTTTTTGGTTTTGAACCTAAAGACGCTGAATTTGCTATGAAAGCAATTGATGAAATTACAGGTTATATATCTAAGTCTGCTTATGGTAATGATCCCGTTGAAAGTGATGTAGTTTCAAGTGAAGTTAATACTCAGAAATTATTCTCTTACACGCAAGACGCAGGGGCTATCTATGCAAGCTTTAAACAACAATACAATATTGATTTAATTGCAGAGCAAGGAAAAATGCACTGGGATGTATTTAAAGCTTTATTTGATGGCTTAGATGAAAATACTTATTTTAGAAAAATCTTAGATATACGCAGAAAAGATGTTAGTGACTTACAAGGTAAAGAATTGACAAGTGCAATAGAAGCACAAAATTATTACGAACTTGATGAAAACAAAACAGTTGAAGCACAAGAGGCAAAAGTGGCCAGTTTTGCAGATTCATTGAAAGCTTTAGCTCAGTCTTAGAAAGGAGGTTAATCAAATGGCAGCAGATAGTACAGTTAATATTGATGTTGTTTTAGGTGGTAAGGATAAGTTCATTTCTGATACTAAGGAAATTAATGATATTGCAAAAAATATCGGTAAAAATTCAGGAGATGAGCTAGAGAAAGATTTATCTGATAATTTAGATAAATCTAAGACTAAAGCTAAACAAACTCATGATGATATTGAAAAAGAATTTAAAGATCCTATTAAGCCAAAATTTGATGCTGATGATAAACCTTTAAAGCGTAAGACTGAGGAAGTCGAAACTAAGTTACGTAAAGTACCTAAAGAAGTTATTACCAAGATAACAGCAGACGCAAAGGAACAAGGAATTGATAATTTTGATAAATTACTAAAAAAACTACCTAAGCAAGTCAGAACCGAATTACTGACTAAAGCACAAAAAGGTGAAGTTATTGATTATGAAAAATTATTAAAAAAAGTTCCGGCTAAATTAGTAACACAAGTTAAATTAAATGATAATGCGTCAACAGTACTCCATTCCCTAAGAAAAGAAGCAAATGAAACGAGTACCAGTTTTAATAAACTAAAAGATATTATGGTAGGTACTTTTGTAGGTGGCTTAGCTGTTTCTGGTATCCAAGCGATTAAGAATGGATTAATTGAAGCAACAAAAGCTGGTATGGAATATAACAAAGAGCAGGATACTATGCGAACAGTATGGACCGCCTTAACTACACAAGCTCCTAAAGACGGACAATATTTAATTAATTTTATTAATGATATGTCACAACATTCTATATATGCAGCTGATACTATTAACAAAATGGCTCAATCATTTTATCATGTACATTCTAATGTTGAAGAAACTAAATCATGGACCAACTCATTTATTGCGTTGGGATCTACAATGCATATGACCAATGAACAATTAGCTGAAGCATCTGAAATGTTTGCAAAAATTGAAGCTGGTGGTAAAGCTAGTTCAGAAGACTTGAATGTGATGATTAATCGATTCCCTATGTTTGGTGAAGCTATTCAAGAAGCAACTGGTAAATCAATGAAACAATTACTAGATTTATCAGCCCAAGGTAAATTAACTGCTGATGAATTTACTAAAGCAATTGATTTTCTAGGCAAAAAGTATAAATCTGGTACTGAAGAAGCTATGACATCATTTCAAGGTATGTCAATGTTTATAAAGTCTAGATGGCAAACTCTTTGGGGAGAAGTAACTCAAACTTCTTTTAATTTGAGTAAGAAAAATTTAGAAAATATTAGGGATTTACTTTCAGATGACATGATGAAAGTATATGCTAAAACATTAAGTGATGCTTTTTCTGCTGTATTATCTGGTGTTATGTCAGTGATTAGTTTTATTCACGACAATAAAGGCGAGATTATTGCAATATTAGGAAATTTAAAGCAAATTGCTACTATTATTGGTGAAACGGTATGGGATACCTTTAAAGATATTATTAGTAGTATAGCTGATGCTTTAGGAGTAACACATGATAAGGGTAATGATGCTCAAGATGTTTTATCAGAAATAAATGGTATTTTAGTAAAAATAATAGAACATAAGGAAGATCTAAAAGTATTTATTAAAGTCATGTTAGGCTTATTTGTTACAAAAAAAGCCTGGGACATGGTGACTGCTTTGACCAGTTACTATAAAATTCTAAAAGATATTATAGGGCTAGGTGGATTAAGTGGTATTGCCAAAGGTATAGGAGTAGGTGCTAAAGGTGGTAAATTAGCTACTACTGCTGAAGAAGTTGCAGAAGGTGGAGTAAAAGCCACTGGTGCAAGTAAAGCAGGTAGATTAATTGGTGTAGGTGCTGATAAGTTATTTGGTATTCAGCGTGGTGGCCAAGAAGTAGCTGAGGCAGTTGCAAAATCTACTGTTGAAAAAGTTGGACCAAGAACAATAGCCAACGGTGCTAGAACTGCAGCACAAGTTGGCCAACGAACAGCAGTAAGAGCAGCAGAAAAAGGTATCATTGCAAGAACAGCATCTAGAATTCCTGTAGTTGGTTCTTTAATTGCTGGTGGTACTGAATTAATCGGTATCAATAAAAATAATAAGAATGAAAAAATTGGTAGAGCTGTTGGAGCAACTGGAGGGACTGCTGCCGGTGGTGCTGCTGGAGCTTGGATTGGTGGAGCGATTGGTTCTATTGTTCCTGGTGCTGGTACTGCTGTAGGTGCTGGTGTTGGTAGTTTTGTTGGTTCAACTGTTGGTGGAATGCTTGGAGCTAAAGGCGGTGGCTCAATTGGTAAGAACTTTACCAGAATTAAGAAAGATACAGGTAAGGTATTTGATGAGCTAAAAACAAGTGTAACCAAAAAAGTGGCTGATATTGGCAAAGGGATAGCTAGTGGTTTTGAAAAGGCTATTGGTGGAATAAGCAAAGTTTTCAACAAAATCAAGAAACCTATTGTGAAGGTGTTTGATTCTTTGGGAAAAGAAATCAAGCGAGAAGCCAAAATCATAGGTACTATAGCACTTGCTCCATTTGTTTTATTAACTGCTGCAATTATAAAAGTCTGGCAAAAAATAGAAAAGCCAGTTATGAAAGTAATAAACAGTATTAAAAAGAATATTGAAAAAGCTTGGAATCCTATTGCTAAAACTACAAGTAAAGTATGGAATGGGATAGCTAAAACAGTCTCTAAAGCTTGGAATAGCTTGAGCAAAGTTGTATCAAAGGGAATAAATGCCATTGTAAAGGTTGTAAGTAAAGCATGGAATGGATTAGAAAAAATAACCAGTAAGGCTTGGAATGGTGTAAAAAACACAGTAGTTAATATTGTTGAAGCTATCTGGAAACCATTAAGCAAAACTTTTAATAAGATTGCTGATGCTGTTAGTGATGCTTGGAATGATATCTTAAAAGTGACTAAACGTATTTGGAATAGAATTTTAGACAAGATTTCAGATGTTCTAGGTGGAATTTGGAAAGCTATTAAGAGTAAGTTTGATGATATTAAAGATACTATTTCAGGGGCTTTAGACGCTATTAAATCAAAGTGGGATAGTATATGGGACGGAATCAAGCAGAAAGTATCTGATATTTGGGGAAGTATTAAAGGAATAGTGCATGATGGTGTAAAAGCTATCGGTGATTTCTGGAATACAGGTGCTAATGGTTTAGAAAAAGTAGCAGGGTTCTTTGGTGCTAAGATTTCAGTACCTAAGTTCAAACAAGGTAGTTCTGGTCCAGTAGCTAGACCAATGTTAGCAATGGTAAATGACCAAGAAGGCCCACTACATAGAGAAGCAATCTTTAGACAAAATGGTAAAGTTGAAATACCAGAAGGACGTAATGTATTAACTATGTTACATCCTGGTGATGCAGTTATGCCAGCTAAAGAAACAGCTGAAATGTTTGGTATACCTAGATTTGAAGGTGGCTTTGGTAATTGGTTCGGTAAAGCCTGGAATTATGCATCTTCAAAAATCAGTAAATTAGAAGATATGATTGACGATAAGATAGATGCTATTACAGATGCACTAAGTGATCCATTGGGAACTCTATTAAAGATATACTCAGCTGGAACTAATACTGCTAAATCATTTTGGAAAGATTTTGGAGATTCAGGGGCTAAGAAAATTCCTCACTGGGGAGAAACTTGGTTCAAGAATTTACTTACAAAATTAAAAGATAAGCTAGATGAGATCGGTGGAGATGCAGTTAATGGAGATTGGTCTGGAGTTGTTAGACGTGCTTTAAAGGAAAATGGATTACCAACAACAAGTGCTTATGTAAAAGCTTGGTTAAGACAAATTGCAACTGAATCAGGCGGTAGGGCTAATGCACGACAACCGGGAGCTGATCCAGATGGTGATGGTTCAGGACCTGCTTTAGGTCTATTGCAGACTAAAAGAAGTACTTTTAATGCCTATGCTTTTCCAGGACATCATAATATTTTTAAAGGCTTAGATAATGCATTAGCAGCTATTGCATACGCCAAATCTAGATATGGTGGCAATATGCTAGCTGTAATTGGACATGGACATGGTTACGCTAACGGTGGTTGGGCTGATAGACCATCTATTTTTGGTGAAGTTGATGGAGAACCAGAAATTGCTATTAATCCGGCTAGAAGCACTGCTGATAACCACATTATAGAAGCTATTAAAGCTAGAGCAGCTAAAAATCCTAATGGTATGAGTGCTAAATTAAATCGTATTATTCAAGCTGGTAGATATGATGGCTCAATGATTGCTCCATCTACCAATATTAGTAATATTTCAAATAACCACGTTAGCAGAGAAAGTAAGCTAGATTTGAGTGGAGATTTGAAGATAGATGTTGTAATGGATTCAAACACAATTGCCAATGCTACTTACTCTAAGTTAGAGGCAATTAGAGCTAGAAGAATTATTGTTAATGGATATGGAGGTGCTATTTAATGACAAGTACAGTTGTGATAACTAGACTTGATGGAACAACCTATGATTTAAATGCGTTAGGGTTTCATGTTAAGAAATTTGATGTTCCATATCCTAATTTCCAATACACGTTCCAATCAATGAGTACCTATCATAATTTATTGGTAGATAGAGTAGTTCAACAAACTACAATATCATTAGTTTTGGATATTATTGCTAATGATACCAATGATTTTGAATTGCAGAAATTGAAATTAAGAAGAATTTTGAGTTCAAATGAAGAGTTTTATGTTCAAACAATGAGAATGCCATTTCTAAGATGGAAAGTAGTAGCTGATACTTTTACTCCTGCACAAAATAACTCATTTTGGAGAGCATCAGATGTACAAATTAACTTAGAATGTACTGAATCATATGCTGAAACTGTAGCGACTACATTAACTCCAATGAATGCTACAAGTGGATTGTGGGGCTTTGGATTGGAGTTGCCTAGCAACAAAAAGTTAGAGTATGAATTTAATAATCAAACTGAATTTGATTTTATGAATTTAGGTATCATTCCTTTAAATGCTGATGAAAGACCAGTAAGGATTATTTTTAAAGGAAATGCCAACAATTTAAAAATAACCAATACCACAACCAATCAAAGTTACTCTATCAGTGGAAGTTTGAGTAAGAATGATACTTTAGAGATTGTAGGACTTGTTCCTATTATTAATGGCTCACAAGCTTATGGCAGATGTAATCATGCTTACCTAGATTTTGTAGTTGGTAAAAATCATTTGAGAATTGAAGGAAGTTCAGATTTTAACATAAAATTTGATACTAGATTTTATTATTAAGGAGTGTAGAAAATGCTATTCGTTCAAAATGTCAATGGAGATCAGACGGCTTTCAAAGCTGATAATGTACAAATTACAAATACATTAGGACAATATCCAACATTATCTTTTACATTTGTCGAAACTCCAGAAAATGAAGTTGCAGCTCAAATGATGATACCTTTTACAATTATTGAAGTACCAGAAAATAAACAGAAGTATAGAATAGTTACTAATAATCCAGTATCTCTAGGAAAGGTTAAACAGTATTCAGTAACGGCAATTCATATTGCTAAAGACTTACACAACAAATATGTAGATGAGAGATTAGAGAATACTCAATCTTTAAAAACATGTTTAGATTTGTTAATCAAAGATACGCAAATAAAATATGTGCTACATGATAATTTTGATAATTACGCTTTTTCTGAAGGCTTGGGTGGTGGCTATGCTGATGATTTGCTGATGCAGAATTTAGCAAGTGATTTTGGTTTTGAATTTTATTTTGATAACTATACTATTCATATTCAAAAGAAATTAGGAACAAAAGAGTCTTTTTTGTTTATAGACAATGCTAATGTTTCAAAGATAAGTTATAACGAAGACTATTCAACAATAACAACGTACATTAAAGGTCAAGCTAAGCCAATAGTTCAAGAAACATCAGATGAAACAAGCAGTGGTTCTAGTTCAGGTGGTTCTTGGGGTTGGCCCTTTCCTAGTGTAGGTGAAGGATCTTTTATGCAAGCTCAAAGATTTGGCTATGATGGTGGTTTTAGACCTAATTCATTTCATGACGGCTTAGATTTTGGTTCTGTAGATCACCCAGGGTCAGAAGTTCATGCAGTGCATGGTGGAAAAGTTATTATTAAATCCTATATGGGTGGGTTAGGAAATTATGTTGTTATACATTCTGATGATGGATATAACATAGTTTATCAGGAAGCTTTTTCTAGCATATCAAATATAAGAGTAAACGTTGGGGATGTGGTAAATACAGGAGACATAATAGGGTATCGTAATACAGACCATCTCCACATAGGGATTACTAAAGTCGATTTTAATACTGCTGTAGGAAAATCATTCACTAATGATGGAACGTGGCTTAATCCACAAGAAATTATCAGAAATGGTATAGCTAATAATAACTCTGAAAGTAGTGTTGACCAACCAACTGAAATAGTTGAAGAAGATAAACCTACTGAGTATGAGATACATTCTGAATATGTGTCTCCACTTGTTGAAAAAGCACATTGGCCCAAAGTAGAAGCTGAACCAATTACTGATGATAATATCACTGATGAGAATACTTTAATTAACAAACTAAAAGCAAACATCCATGATTACCCAGATATTGAATACACTTTAGATTATGCTAACTTCAAACATAATTCAGTTAAATTCAATAATGATATTAAGATAGGAAATTATGGTTGGTTAAGAGATAGATTTGGAATTGATGTTGAAGTAAGAATTAACTCATATACTTGGTACCCACAAAGCGAACAAGCAGATACTGTTACGTTTGGTAATAAAAGATTTGATCCAGTTGAGTGGCAAGTTAGGAATCAAAAAGCATTTGAGAGAAATAAGAAGTTAGGTGAAACATTGAGAAATCAGATTGTAAAGGTACAAGGAAGTATGATGTCTCAAGACAAGTGGGATTCAAGATTCAATGAAATTAATAATTCATTCATTAATAGCAACAAAGAAATTTTAAAGCAATTTGAAGATATAAATACAAGATTGGATAGCATTGAAAAAACTGGAAAAGAAGAAGGTAGTAGTGATGAAAACGTGGGACGGTAATCTAGATAATTTTAAATCAGTTTTAGTTGATAATTTTAAAATGTATACAACAGGTTTTAATGATTTTTGTAATTGGATAGATGATTATTTATTTATAAAGAATGATTATAAGATAGATGTTAATCTAGATTTTCCGTCAGTAATAAATAGAGATTTTTATAACAGAACGCAACAGGTTGTCGCAGGTAAGCAACAGCCTATTTTCTATGCGATTGATGTTGAAAGTATTGAGATGAGTGGAGATATTACTCAGATGAGAGCTGGAGTTGAGGCTTATATGTCGCAACTCAATGCTTTAGGTGTCCCAGATAATAGGATAGTTCTGTATATTGCTAATCATTTGTACGATAAATTCAATCTGAATGTAGCACGTCCTGGTGCAATCTGGATACCAAGTTATGGACAAAATGACGGAACATTGGCTAATAGTTTAAAACCTACACATCCATATGACTTACATCAATATACAAGCAAGGGTAGTGTTAGTGGGATTACTGGAAATGTAGATATGAGTGCAGAGCCAAGCGAGAGATTTAAGGAGATGATATTTGGTGCTTAGTTGGAATGGCGATATACATGAATTCTTGAATGTATATCAGAAGAATATGACGGACTTTCAAGATGAAGTTAATAGTCATTTAAGTTGGCTGAATGATGACTTGTATTTGGATAATGATTTTAGATTAGCTTTAATCATTCAGAAACTAGATACAAGTTTTTCAAGATTGCTGTATAACCAAATTTGTGAGAATACAAGATTAATTAATATCATCTTGAAGAAACTGGCAAGCCTATTAAATGAGTCTGATTACCAAGAATATGATGATTTGGGTAATTTGATAATAGTATCTTATGAAACTTATCTAGATAACAAGTTGGAGTTAGACAAGGATAATTTCAATCGATATTATCAACAACTTCAAGCTATTTTAGATAAACTAGCTAAGTTTAAGCGAGAAAATGTTAGTGAACAATATTTGAAAGGTGGTGAGAATTAATGGCAGTAGCGAACAATCAGTATATTAATTTTGACTTATTGAGATATCAAAATGAAGTGCTAGATATTACAAATAAGTTTAAAGGACGTGTCGGAGATACGCAGGACTATATCAAGTTATTCGTAACGTCAAATAGTTATCCAGTTGATTTACGTGGAATGAAGTTATTATTTGGTGGTGTGGATCCAAAACAACAAGCACATAGGCACTACTTAGATTTTAGAGCAGACCAAAAGAGTGATAACTTACAACAAGGACGTTGTACGGTTTACTTTGATGAGAATACCTTTAATGCCGAAGGTGTGTGGGAACAAGCTTATTTCAAGTTCATTGACGCAGAAGGTAATACTGTATCAACAGTTGATATGGTTCTAAAGGTTTTAGATGATCGTTTCTATGCTGCAGTAGGACAAACTGCAAATATTGCAGTAGCTGAATTTAAGAAATTAGTTGAACAATTGACAGAAAAGGAACAAGAAGCTGAAAAGTTATTCAATTCCTTGTCTGCAGATGCGAAAGCTAAATTTCAAGCAGTCTATGATGACTATAAGAAAACAATTGAAGAAGCTTATGATGCTATTTTTAATGCTCAAACAGGGCTTAAAGTTAATTACACTAGATTGCAAGAGATGGCTCAACATATTCAAGAAACCTTACGACAAGCACAATTCCATGATAGACCGTTTCAGTTTGATACAGTCGCAATTATGAAATCTTATCTAGAACTACAAGATGGAGATTTAGTGATTACAAGTGGCTGGGATAGTAAAGATGACGGTCATGGTAATATGTGGCAAGTTCGAGCTAAGAAACGTAATGAAACACCAGATGAAATTAATGTAATCAGTCTACAATCTGGTTATGTGGCAGAACGTAACCTAAGTATGATTTCAGCGGATAGTTTAGAGGATATTATGTACGGATATTCAATTAAGATTGTACATAATCAAAAAGACTATCCTAAACCAACTGTATTCTATTACGAAAACGCACTTGGTACTGAAACAGGTAGACTTGGTTCTGGTTCATTTGGTGAAACATTAACTAAATTAGTTCCTTGTGAGGCAGAGTATACTGATACCAATTCAATCGTTGTCCGTATACCACGTAATTTCTACATGGATGCTAAACCATATTACAAATATGGTGACTGGTATTTAATCAGTGGAAATAAAACGATTAGGGTTAGTCTGGGTAATGTTGATGATAGTGCTGCTAAAACTGGAGACGGTAAAGGCAGCAGTTATTTATCACATACCACAGGCTATTTTAATTACCCAACAGCTCCAAGCGATTTAAGAGCTGTTTATGTAAATGACACAACAGAGAGATTAGAATGGAGGTAGGTAATATTGAAGTATTATATCTATCAAGGGCTAGGTGATAGTGGAGAATTAACCAAAATCGCCGAAGTATCTGATGTAAAGACGTATACCGCAACAGGGCTTGAAGCTAACACGAAATATCGTTTTGCAGTATCTGCATATAATGGCTTACGTGAGAGTTCTAAGTCTAATATCATCACAGTTACAACAGCACAAATTCCAGTACAATCTATTACACTAGCTATTAGCAAAACATCATTTGAAGTTGGAGAAACTGCTAAGATAACTGTTACAGTAACACCACCTAATCAAACGAGTGGAACACCTACTTTAGCAAGTACAAATACTAAGGTAGCAACCGTAGATAATAGTGGTAATCTTAGAGCGGTTGCAGTAGGTACAACCACAATTACAGCTACATTAGGTGGTAAGACTTCAAACATGTTGACTATCCAAGTTTATGAAGCATTAGTTAATGTAAGCAATTTGACTTCAAGTAATATCACTCCAAATTCAGTTACTTTAAATTGGGAGTGATGTAGATGAAATACAACATTTATCAAAGAGATATATTAGTAGGAAAGACTGATAGTACAAACTATATTATTGATGGTTTACAACCATGTACAAGTTATAGAGTAGCTGTTGCACCTTACGATGATACTCACGAGAGTAAACGCACTGAGATTACTATTAAAACTAGAGGAATAAGATTAATTATTCCAACTAGTTTAACAGTTAATTCAATAATTACGCTTAATTATCAGGAATATAGTTTAGGTTTAGTGCCTATTGGTACAGAGCCGGCTGGTATGTTTGGTGGTGGAAATAAGAGAGATATTCAAGCTAAGGTTATTAGTGTGGATGATAATGGCAAAAGCATGGTTGAATTACTAGATAAGTTAGAAAAAGATACTACTACATTATCTGGCAGGATAAATATGGTGAAAAAGTCAAATTTTGATTATAGTACTGATTTAGGTGGATGGCATGTTGCAAGTGTATACGGTAGTGACTTTTATCGTACTACTGCTGCTGCTCCAAAGCCAGATGAAATGAGTTCTAACTATTGTCTTGCATCTGGCACTCGTGACGCATTTGAAGATAATAATATATTTACTGTTGTAAGTGGTACTAAGTATTATATTTCTGCTTGGGTTTATACAAGCCAAAAGTATTCTGGCAAAGTTGGGTTATGTGTAAAAAATAGTAACAATAACAACGTGATATATCTGGGAGTAACAGTACCCAAAGATACTCAAAATAGATGGATTAAGATAAAAGGTACAATTACAATACCTAATGGTTATAATATTGCACAACCGTGGTTAGAAGTAGAAAAGACAGTTAGCGACAATGAAAAGATATATTTTGCAAACATACAAATTATAAATTCAACAGATTTACCTTATTTTACAGACAACACACAAATGAATAAATTACAAGATGGTAGCTTTGCAGCCTTTAATGGTTACAGGGCTATTTATTTTAGACAATAAAGAAAGAGGGAATAAACATGGCAATAAATTTTGATCCAATTTTTTCTGGTATGCAAAATGGTCCGGAAAAGATTAAAGGAAATTTTGATAAAATCAATGATGGAAAGCAATGGGGTCCTACACAGAATGCAACACCTGGTCCCGGTACTGAAGGTGCATTTACTTATAAAGTCAGAAATGATAATCAATTTGTAGTAATCACATTCTGGCCTACAGGTATTAAAACACACCCTGAACGAATTGTTTACTTACCTTCATCAATCACCAGTCGTATGCTAACATTCGATTTTATTGGCAGAACAGACAACGGTGGATACGGAACAATGCGAGTTGATGGTGACACAGGTAAGTGTACATTTTGGGCGAATGATGATGGTGGAATTTACATTCAACAAACAGTGGCACTTAAATAGGAGGTAGCAAGCAAATGAAGCAAGTATATTTTTATGACGAAAATAAGAAATTCATTAGTTATGATGTGATTGATGATGCTGCTGAAATTCCAGCTAACGCTACAACAGTAAGACCGGTAGATAGTAATGGTGTAGGTTTATATGATCCAACTTGGAACGAAAACACAAATTCTTGGGATAGTTTGACGGAAGAAGAATGGAAGAAGAAATACACTGTTCCAGAAGTTAAACCAGAGCCAACCCAAGAAGAACAAGCTGCAGCACAACAAATGTTGTTAATGGCAGATTTACAAAATAAAGTTGACACTTTGACTGATACGGTAGATGAAATGACTAAGTCAAATCAACAAATTAATGCAACTTTAGCACAAATCATGTTACAAAATGCAACTAATGCAGAAAACGGAGGCAAATAAGATGAGATATAGCTATGATATTGTAAAACGTTTCTATGATTTAGGATTATTCACAAAAGAAAATGTGCAACTTTTTGTTAAAGTAAATTACTTTACTCAAGAAGATTATAATAAGATGTTTCCAGAAGATACATCAGCACAACCAACTGTAGCTCCAACAGTTTAAGATCATGAAAGCGGTGGGTGGGAGGTAGAATTTCTTCTGAAAATAGAGTATAATTTTTGAGTTAATTTTAACTTGAGGAGAGTACATAATGAAGAATTTTAAAATTACATTTACAGGTATATGCATTGTGTTGTTAATAATGATAATTATCAATTTTGGCATGGACTGGTGGATATTTGATAAGTTAGGTAATGGTTCTGATGATGGTTGGTTAGGTTTTTGGGGAGGATTTCTTGGAGCTATTTTTGCTGTAGTAGGAGTATGGTGGCAAACTAATAAAACGATAAAAAATGAAAAAGAATTAATGTTTAGTCAAAAAAGACCATATATTATATTGCAAGAATTAAGTGCTGACAAAGTAGATGAAGTATATGGAATAAGTAATTGTGATTTAAAAGACAAATTCCAGATATTAGTGATTAAAAATTTATCAAATCAACCTTTTTTCTCAGTAAAAATAGTTCTTAATGATCAAGGTAGTCCAGTAATTATAGATAGAATTGATAAAAATAAGGATATAGGTATTCTTGTTAATAGTGTAGATGTGAATAAACTACAAGAAGCTGAGAGAAATTTAAAAGAATCAGTTGCAGTTAAGGATAAAGGAAACCTAGATAAACCAAAACAATTATATGACAAATCTATCAAAGAGATAAAAGAAATATTTGATAAATACAATCAAGATTTTGAAAAGATAGGATTATCAAAGAATGCTAGTGAAGTTAATGATGATCGATTTAAACGAGTATATATTTCTAAATATATTAAGTGTATTAAAAATAATATGCTTGGTAAAAGTATTGTAGACATCTCAGGAAAAATTAAAACAGAAAAAGTAACTATTTATTTTACAACAACGGTTAGAGAAAAAGTTAAATTGGTTTTTAAAAAAGAAAACGAAAAGTATAGATATCAGAAGGATGAAACTAAATTAGAAAATAAAGGAAGTACATTCACAGAAAAGGAGTACGATACTTCAGATATGTATGAATCGTATAAATTAAAATAAGGAAGTGACTATATGTGCATACATTACTAGGATATTCATGGGCGGAGATAGCGTCGATAATAGCGTAATTTTACACATTAAAGGAGATGATAGAGATTTTATTTCATGAACAACTATATAGCCATACAATAGAGATGATTGATAATCCAATTATTGTTGCTTTTGTATGGCTAGTACTAACAGATATTTTGACCGGTATCATTAAAGGTCAAAAAGCAAAACATACACCAGATATGACTAATAGCACAAAAGGATGGTATGGTATTGCCAAGCACATTTTAACGGTGTACTTGGTACTATCAATCTATCCTTTTTTTATTTCAATCGATTTAAATTATTTTGCACAACTAATAACTATTGCTTGGGGTTATCAGTATTTAGTTTCTATCTTAGAAAATCTGCAAGCTATGCATATTAATGTAGTGTGGATACGTCGTATTGTTGATAGTGTGGCTAAAAGATACTTGGCCAAAGCTCAAGATGATTATAATCCTGCTGATTTTGATAAATTCACAGGAAAGTACAAAGGACATAAGGAGGACAAATAACATGGTTATGTACACAGTAGATGTTTACTCAGGGTCAGATGATAGTATCATTCGTGATCCACATGCTCAAGGAGTTATCGTTAAAGCTACTCAAGGAACAGGATATGTTAATCCAAAGTGTAATCACCAATGGGACTTGGCGGGACAATTAGGTAAGAAACGTGGCTTATATCATTACGCTGGTGGCGGTAATCCAGTAGCAGAAGCACAATACTTTATCAATAATATCAAAAACTATGTAGGTCAAGGTATGTTAGTGATTGATTGGGAAGGTTACCAAAATTCAGCATGGGGAAATACTAACTGGGTTCGTCAATTCGTAGACGAGGTACACCGTTTGACTGGAGTTTGGCCAGTAATTTATGTACAAGAATCAGCATTAGGACAAGTTGCTAACTGTGCAAAAGATTGTGCAGTTTGGGTTGCCAAGTATGTATCCATGAACTGGAACTCTTGGACGGTACCAAACATGAATGTGTCTAGTGGTGCATTTGGCTCAATTGCTGGTTGGCAGTATACTGGCGGTGACATGGACCGTTCAATCTGGTATTTGGATGCAGCTGCTTGGGATAAGTTTGCTAAACCTGGGACAAAACCACAAATTGAGACACCTAAACCAGCTCCAGCTCCTAGCCAAAACAGTGCTAAGTATGACTCATGGACTGATGAGCTTGGTGTAAAGTGGTTTAAAGAAGATGGTAAGTTCACAATCACTGTTACCGAAGGGATAGTTTTACGCTGGGGAGCAACAACCAAATCTGCTAAGATTGGTGTTCTGCCTAAAGGTTCAGTTGTTAAGTATGATGCATTCTGTCATTCTGGTGGTTATGTGTGGATTAGGCAACCTAGAGGAAACGGCCAATTTGGTTACTTGCCAACTGGAGAAAGTTCGGGTGGTAAGCGTGTAAGTACTTGGGGGAAATTTGAATAGAAATAAATTAAGACACCTTGTTTCTACTATTATATAAGTAGAGGCAAGGTGTCTTTTTTGATATAATATTTATGAGGAAAGTAACATTTATTTTATCTAGGATCTATCGATAAAAAATGGTAGCAATTTGGTAGCAAAAAAATAGTAATTTTTAATTAATATAGTAATAGTATAAAATATATAAAGTATAGACTAATATTGGTATATATACGTTTAAATAACCTTTAAGTTATAAAAAAATATCATGTGCAATTACGTGCATTACACGGTAAGGCAGCTCGTATCCCAGAACGTCGCCGTGGCTAAAAACATTAGAAACCTTGCTGTTGCAGGGTTTCTTTTTTATTCTTTAATATAATGAATGGTAAAATTATTAAAAAAATAAGCGAAAGGGGGGTAATTTGGGGGCAAACTATAAAAAATCAAGTTTACTTTCAAGTTGTTTTTTGCTTTTTGGGTCACATGCAAATAAATTTGTCCTAACATCTTAGAGTCTTCATGACCAACAATAATGTAAGAAAATGATTTGATAATAAAACTAAAAATATCAGTAATAGAATTACTAAGATTAACATTTACAATCTTCTAAAAGAAAAAAACTGGCGAACCAAAAAATTCGGTTCGCCAGTTTTTTAAGTCAATTATTTAGCTAAACGAGCAGCCATACGTGACTTATCACGAGCAGCTTTGTTTGCTTTAATTAAACCTTTAGATTGTGCTTTGTCGATAGCAGAAACTGCTTCGTTGAAAAGTTGTTCAACGTTGTCAGCACCAGCAGTTTTAGCTTTTTCAAATTTCTTAACAGCAGTACGCATCTTACTTAATTGAGATGAGTTCTTTGCATTAGCTTTTTCAGTTGTTTTAACACGTTTAATAGCAGATTTGATAATTGGCATGAATTTTTCACCTCCGATTTATAGCTTCTAATAAAGACAAGCTAATTTTTCAACATTTATCATTATACAAGAGCGTTCAAAACAATGCAATAAAAAAATACGTAGATGTCAAGAAAAATTCCTTGACATGCTAATATAATAAATAATTTTTTAGAAGATAGCTTGTAAGTATTGCATTTTTAATAAATATCTTGTAAACTATTCTAGTATGTTGAATACAAATATGACCTTTTTACTGAGTTTGGCGGGTCACCGTCGTCTTATCTCGGATTAAGGCAACTATTATGAAAGGTGGGAAATACATTGGCTATTTCACAAGAAAAGAAAAACGAAATTATGAAGAAGTATGCTCGTCATGAAGGAGATACAGGTTCTGCAGAAGTACAAATTGCAGTTTTAACAGCTGATATTAACGAATTGAACGATCATATCAAAGCTCACAAGAAGGATTATGCTTCTTACCGTGGTTTGATGAAGAAGATTGGTCATCGTCGTAACCTTTTAGCATACTTACGTAACACAAATGTACAACGTTACCGTGAACTTGTTAAGAGTTTAGGCTTACGTCGTTAATTTTTGAAAGTAATTGCATACTCTATAGAGCTAGTAGTTTTATACTAGCTCTTTTTTTTATACGTCACGATATATAAAGTATGCTATAATTAACTATTAGAATATTAAAGAACGAATGAAAATTGGAGTGAGATTTTATCATGAATTTTAGAAATGCTCATATTTTGACTGCGATGGTTACACCTTTTGATGATGAAGGTAACTATAGTTCTAAAAGAACAAAAAATCTTATTAATTACTTACTTGATAATGGTACAGAAGGTCTTCTTGTTTCAGGAACAACTGGTGAAGCACCAACTTTAAGTGAAGACGAAAAATTACAATTGATAAAAGATTCTGTGAAATTTATTGATGGTAGAGTACCATTAATGGTGGGGACTGGATCAAATAATACACAACAAACAATAGATTATACTAATAAAGTGGCTGATATTGATGGTGTTGATGCTGTTTTAGTTGTGGTACCTTATTATAATAAACCTAATCAAAAGGGTATGATTGCTCATTTTAGAAAAGTCGCGGACTATAGTAATTTACCTATTATAATCTATAACATTCCTGGAAGAACAGGAGTAACCATGGAAGTTGATACTATTATTGAACTTGCTCAACATGATAACATCATAGGTATTAAAGATTGTACGGGTGTCGAAAATATAGCTAAAATAGTAGAAAATGTTCCAGAAGATTTTCTAGTTTATTCAGGAGAAGATGCTGAAGCACTATCTGCTAGAGTTTTAGGTGGGCAAGGTATTATTTCAGTTGCTAGTCATATCTATGGTGATAATATGAAGACAATGTATTCTAGTTTAGAATCTGGAGACGTATCCATGGCTGGAAAAATTATGAGAGATTTAATACCAAAGGCTGAAGCACTTTTTTCTTATCCTTCACCTAGTCCAGTTAAAGCTGCTTTGAATAAAATTGGTTATAACGTTGGAGGATGCCGTTTACCTATTGTTTCACTTGATAAGAACGAAGAAAATGAATTATTTAAAAAATTAAAAATTTAATAATTAAGAGGTGGAAATATGAGTGATATAAAAATCATCTCGCTAGGTGGGGTACGTGAAAATGCAAAAAACATGTATGCTGTCGAAGTTGATGATGAAATATTTATTTTAGACTGTGGATTAAAATATCCAGAAAATGAATTATTAGGTATAGATTTTGTTATTCCTGATTTTTCATATTTAAGAGAGAATTCACGTAAAATAGTGGGTGTTTTCTTAACACACGGTCATGCAGATGCCATAGGAGCGCTACCGTATTTTGTTAGTGAATTTGATGTGCCAGTTTTTGGATCAGAATTAACAATTGAACTAGCTAAAATTGCATGTGAAAATGAAGAAGATGCTAGAAAATTCGATGATTTTCATGTAATTGATGAGAGTACAGAAATAGATTTTGAAAATGCAACGATATCATTTTTTCAAACTACACATTCTATTCCAGAGTCTTTGGGTGTGGTTATTAAAACAGAAAATGGAAATGTTGTTTATACTGGAGACTTTAAATTTGATCAGTCTGCAGAAAAAGGTTATCGAACAGATTATGCAAGATTAACTGAAATTGGTCGTGAAGGTGTGCTAGCTTTATTAAGTGAGTCAGCCAATGCTGAAAATCCTAGAGAAACAGTTAATGAGCGAGCAATATATGATTTTATTAGTGAAAATTTTGAATATCGTAAAGGAAGAATTATTGTAGCTTGCGTAGCTTCAAATATTTTACGAGTACAACAAATTTTTAATGCAGCTGCAGCTAATAATAGAAAAGTGGCTCTTACTGGACATGATGTAGAAAAAGTTGTTAAAACTGCAATGCGTTTAAATAAATTAGTATTGCCGGAAGAGGATTTACTCATACCTATTAAAAAAATTAACGACTACAATGATGATGAAATTGTAATTCTTGAAACTGGACGTTCTGGAGAACCATTAAAATCATTGCAAAAAATGGCTATGGGTAGACATAGATTTGTCAATCTACATGAAGGAGATTTGGTATTTATTACAACTACTCCATCTCATGCTATGGAAACTAAGGTTGCAAGAACTAGAGACATGATATATCGCTCAGGAGCAGATGTTAAAGCCATTTTTGATGAATTGAATTCTTCGGGTCATGCAAGTAAGAATGACTTGCAGTTGATGATGAACTTGGTAAAGCCACGTTACGTCATTCCTGTTCAAGGTGAATATAGAATGTTGTCTGCACATGCAGAATTAGCTAGAGAACTAGGAATTCCTAGTGAAAATATCTTTTTACTCAAAAAAGGTGATGTTTTAGAATATAAGAAAGATGAGATGACAATTTCATCAAGTGTAGAAGTAGGCAACACCATGATTGATGGAACTGGCGTTGGAGATATTGGAAATATTGTTTTGAGAGATAGAAAAATCCTATCAGAAGATGGGATTTTTATTGCTGTGGTTACTATTGACCGTAAAAAGAGGAAGATTGTTGATACTCCTAAAATAACATCTCGTGGTTTCGTATATATTAAAACAAGTAAAGATTTGATGGTTGAAAGTAGGGATATTGTAGCTAAGATTGTTCAGAGAGATTTGGATAATAAGGAATTTGACTGGAGCCAATTAAAACAAGATATTCGAGAAAATTTGAATAATTTCTTGTATGAGCAAACAAAGCGTCATCCAGTTATTTTACCAGTAATTATGGAAATAAATCAAAATAATCATTTTTCTAAGAAGAAAAAGAAAGGTTAATATTAAAAGTCGTTGAACAAATCTTCAACGACTTTTTTATAAGGTGATAATTTGAGTGAATTATATTTTCAAGCTGAAGAAGCATATAAAAATAAAGATTATACAAAAGCAAGAAAATTACTAGAAAAAGAGTATCTAGAAAAGAAAACATTTAGGACAAATTATTTTTTATTTTTAGTATTTCTTAAAATAGAGGACTATATTGCTGCCTATGAAACGGCAAATGAATATATAAGGCAGTATATTATTGACAATGAAAAATTCAAGAAGTATCAAAAAGCAGCAATTTTTGCAGGGATGAATGTAAAATTACAAGAATTATCAAATAATATATTTGAATACGCAACAGAAAGTGAACAAAAAGAATTTGATGAGAATCAGCAAATGCTATTAACAGATTACTTAAATAAAGATTCAAAACTTGAGCTAATGAAACGGCTAAGTTATCTAGGTGTTTTCCCTTTATTTCAACAAAGAAAAATACTGAAAGATGCCTATGGATTAAGTGTAGATGATTTTTTCATAAATACCAAAAAAATATTAATAGATTCCAACATACATCCACTTTTAAAAAGTAACATACTGGATGATTATAGAAAATTAAATTTAGAAGAAACAGTACAATACACAGATTATAAAAATACTGTCAAAATACTAGATGTAAAAAAATTGAAAGAAATAGAAGAATATAAAATTTACAAAAAGATCTATAAAGAGTTTAAACAATTACCAATAAATGACTTTGAGAAAGATTTGAAATGGAAGGAGATAGTTTTAAAGCTAATGGTGTTGTATCCATTCAATGATATTGAACAGGATTTAGAACAGAACCTAATATATATATTACTATGTAATGATGAGTTTAAAGTTCTAAATGAACAGGAAATAGCTTTTTCGAAGAAATTAGAAGACTATGTCGAACAGTGGAATAATCTGTAAATCGACTTATATATTATCAAAATAGATGAAAATAAAGTATGCAAAAAGATTGCATATTTTATTGTGTGATGATAAACTCATAACGTTTGATAAGTGTGACTAAAAGTTTTTTTAAGAATAGTAACAATGCTTATCAAATGATGAAGTTTGTAACAATAAATTATTTTCAAAAAAATTATAATTTTCTTGTTTACAAAATCATTCTATATATATATAATATTTAGAGAATTCTTCTTTAATAGATATCACACTTGGTTTTCTTTTAGAGAAGTAGTATAATAAAAACAAAGGTTTATCGTATTATACGATATTTCTTGCAAATTTTTAGGAGGTTTTCTTTAATGGCTAAAGAACATTACGAAAGAACAAAACCCCATGTAAACATCGGTACAATCGGACACGTTGACCATGGGAAAACAACTTTAACAGCAGCAATTACAAAGGTTTTGGCTGAAAAAGGTTTGGCTGAAGCTTCTGACTACGCTTCTATCGACGCTGCTCCAGAAGAACGTGAACGTGGTATTACAATCAACACAGCTCACGTTGAATATGAAACAGAAAAGCGTCACTACGCACATATCGATGCTCCAGGACATGCTGACTACGTTAAGAACATGATCACTGGTGCTGCACAAATGGATGGTGCTATCTTAGTTGTTGCTGCTACTGATGGTCCTATGCCACAAACTCGTGAACACATCTTACTTGCTCGTCAAGTTGGTGTTGAATACATTGTTGTATTCTTAAACAAGTGCGACTTGGTTGACGATGACGAATTACTTGACTTAGTTGAAATGGAAGTTCGTGATTTATTATCTGAATACGACTTCCCTGGTGACGATATTCCTGTTATTCGTGGTTCCGCTTTGAAGGCTCTTGAAGGCGACAAAGATGCTGAAGCACAAATCATGGAATTAATGGACACAGTTGACGAATACATTCCAACTCCACAACGTCCTACAGACAAGCCATTCTTAATGCCTGTTGAAGATGTATTTACAATCACAGGTCGTGGTACTGTTGCTTCTGGTCGTATCGATCGTGGAACAGTTAAAGTTGGTGACGAAGTTGAAATCGTTGGTTTGAAGGATGACGTTGTTAAGACAACTGTTACTGGTGTTGAAATGTTCCGTAAGACACTTGACGAAGGTGAAGCTGGCGATAACATCGGTGCTTTACTTCGTGGTGTTGACCGTACACAAGTTGAACGTGGACAAGTTTTGGCTAAGCCAGGTTCAATCCAAACTCACAAGAAATTCAAAGGTGAAGTTTACGTATTGACAAAGGACGAAGGTGGTCGTCATACACCATTCTTCTCTAACTATCGTCCACAATTCTACTTCCACACAACAGACGTTACTGGTGTTATCGAATTACCAGAAGGTGTAGAAATGGTTATGCCTGGTGATAACGTAACATTTACAGTAGAATTGATTGCTCCAGTTGCTATTGAAAAAGGTCTTAAGTTCACAGTTCGTGAAGGTGGCCGTACAGTTGGTGCTGGTGTGGTTTCTGAAATCGACGACTAATAAGATTTCACGTAATGTTGACATTTTGTTAACTTTCAAGAAAGAGGGTTGGTTTTCCAACCTTCTTTTTTTGTGTAAAAAGATGTATTTACTAACTTTTTTACACTCTAAACATTTACAATTTTGATTATCTACGTTAAAATTAATAGGTATGCAATTACTAAGTAATTATTAAAAATAATTATTCGGAGGGAATAAGATGTCTATAAAGTGGGAAAAGAAAGACGGAACAAACGAAGGTAAATTAACTTTTGAAATTGCTCCAGAAAAAATTAAAGAAGGCTTGAATTCTGCTTTCAATCGTGTAAAGAAATCTTTAAATGTACCTGGATTTAGAAAGGGTAAAGTTCCTCGCCAAATCTTCAACAAGATGTATGGTGAAGAAGCATTATATCAAGAAGCTTTAAATGATTTATTACCTGAAGCATATTCAAATGCTGTTAAAGAAGCAGATATTAATCCTGTTGATCAACCACAAATTGATGTTGAATCAATGGAATCAGATGCTGCATGGGTATTAACTGCAAAAGTTACTGTTGAACCTGAAGTTGAATTAGGCCAATATAAAGATTTAGAAGTTACAAAGCACCCAACACGTGTTTTGAAAGCTGATATTGAAAATGAATTGAATAGATTACAACAACAAGAAGCAGAATTAGTTCTTAAAGAAGATGAACCAGCAGAACAAGGTGACACTGTTGTTATCGATTTTGAAGGTAAGATCGATGGAGAAACTTTTGATGGTGGAAAAGGTGAAAACCATTCTCTTGAATTAGGTTCTGGTCAATTTATTCCAGGTTTTGAAGATCAATTAGTAGGTCACAAAGCTGGTGAAGAAGTTGCTGTAACTGTAACATTCCCAGAAGATTATCAAGCAAAAGATCTAGCTGGTAAAGAAGCTGTTTTTGATACAAAGATTCATGAAGTAAAGACAAAAGAATTACCAGAACTAGATGATGAATTTGCAAAAGATGTTGATGAAGATGTTGCAACTCTTGAAGAATTAAAGGCAAAAATTAAAGATCGTTTGAAAGATCAAAAAGTTGCTGAAGCTAAAGCTGCAATTCAAGAAGAAGCACTTGATATTGCTGTAGAAAATGCAACAATTGGTGAAATTCCAGCTGTTATGATTGAAGACGATGTACATCGTCAAATGGATAACTTCTTAGCAGGTATGCAAAACCAAGGTATTAGTGCTGATATGTATTACCAATTAACAGGTACGTCAGCAGATGATTTGCACAAACAATTTGAAGAAGGTGCTGAAAAGCGCGTTAAGACAAATCTTGTTCTTGAAGCAATTGTTAAGGCTGAAAAGATTGAACCATCTGAAGATGAAATCAATGCTGAAATTAAGAGTTTAGCTGAACAATATCAAATGGATGAAGCAGCAGTTCGTTCTGCTTTATCTGATGATATGTTGAAGCATGATATTGCAGTTAGAAAAGTAGTTGATGAAATTGCTGATTCTGCAAAGCAAACTCGTGATGCTAAAAAGGATGAAGAATAATTAAGACTTCCTTAGTGATTTTCTGTAGGTGAAAGTTTAACTTTTACAGAACTAATTAGTTATAGAAGTGCTGATGGATGAAAATCTATTGGCACTTTTTTTATTAATAAATTAAGATAAGTAGCTTTTGAGTCGTGTTAATGGCGTTTAGCACTATTGTTTGCTAAAATAAAAGCAGTCTTATGAAATAAAAAAACACGTAGGGAGATTTTTAGATGTTTGAAAATGAAGATAATAAGACTCCTGCGACATGTTCTTTTTGTGGAAAAACAGAAGATCAAGTTAAAAGTATGATTTCTGGACCAGGAGTGTATATATGTAATGAATGTGTAGAATTAGCACAATCAATTATTGATACAGAAACAAAAGCAGAAGCACAAAAAGATTTTACTAATGTTCCTACTCCTCATGAAATTGTTGATACTTTAAATCAATATGTTGTTGGACAGGAAGAAGCTAAGAAAACATTAGCAGTTGCTGTATATAATCACTACAAACGTGTTAATGCTTCATTATCAGATGATGATGGAACAGAATTACAAAAGAGTAATATTTGTCTTGTTGGACCAACAGGTTCTGGTAAAACATTCTTAGCTCAGAATTTAGCTAGAATTTTGAACGTACCATTTGCAATTGCAGATGCAACAACTTTAACAGAAGCAGGTTATGTTGGTGAAGACGTTGAAAATATTTTATTGAAACTTTTACAAAATGCTGATTATGATGTAGAAAGAGCTCAAAGAGGCATTATTTATATAGATGAAATTGATAAAATTGCTAAAAAATCTGAAAATGTATCAATTACACGTGATGTTTCTGGTGAAGGTGTACAACAAGCGTTACTTAAGATTCTTGAAGGTACAATAGCTAATGTTCCTCCTCAAGGTGGCCGTAAGCACCCACAACAAGAATTTATACAAATTGATACTACAAATATTTTATTTATTGTTGGTGGAGCTTTTGATGGTATTGAAACAATGGTAAAAAATCGTTTAGGAGACAAAACAATAGGTTTTGGTGTAGATTCTAAGCAGGAATATGATCCTGATAAGAGTTTAATGCAACAAATCATTCCTGAAGACCTATTAAAGTTTGGATTAATCCCTGAATTTATTGGTCGTTTGCCAATTCTTACAGCACTTGAAAAACTTACTGAAGAAGATTTAGTAAGAATTTTAACAGAACCTAAGAATGCATTAATTAAGCAATATCAAAAATTAGTATCGTTTGATGATGTATCATTAAGATTTGAAGATGATGCTGTTAAGGAAATTGCGCATTTAGCTATTGAAAGAAACACAGGTGCCAGAGGTTTGAGATCCATTGTCGAAGCTACTATGAGAGATATTATGTTTGATATTCCTAGCGAAGATAATATTAAAGAGGTAGTTATTACAAAAGATACTGTTGATGGTAAGAGTAAACCTGAAATAGTAAAATAAGCATTTTTATGTATATTTAATTAATTGCACCATGATATGATATTTGTTAGAATACTATTGTAATTTACATGTTGAAATTGTATATGATAATTTAGGAGGATATTTATTATGAGCAAACCACAAATTGGTGTTGTTGGTATGGCTGTTATGGGTAAAAACCTAGCCTTAAACATTGAAAGTCGTGGATACAGTGTTGCTATCTATAACAGAACAGGATCAAAAACTGAAAAGGTAGTTGCTGATCATCCTGATAAGAATTTAGTACCTAGTTATACGATTGAAGATTTTGTTAATTCTTTAGAAACACCTCGTCGAATTATTTTGATGGTTAAAGCGGGTGCTCCAACAGATGCAACAATTAAGTCATTATTGCCTCATTTAGATAAAGGTGATGTTTTAATTGACGGTGGAAATACATTCTTCCAAGAAACTATGCGTCGTAATGAAGAACTAGATAATTCTGGTATTAACTTTATCGGTATGGGTGTATCTGGTGGAGAAAAGGGTGCGCTAGAAGGCCCTTCTTTGATGCCAGGTGGACAAAAAGAAGCATATGATTTAGTAGAACCAATTTTGAAGAAAATAGCTGCTAAGGCTGAAGATGGTGAAGCATGTGTAACTTACGTTGGACCTAACGGAGCAGGTCACTATGTTAAGATGGTTCATAACGGTATTGAATACGGTGATATGGAACTTATTGCTGAAAGCTATAACTTAATGCGTAACTTACTAGGTTTATCAAATGATGAAATTTCTGACGTATTTAATGAATGGAAAGATGGCGAGTTGAAGAGTTATTTAATTGATATAACTGCTGATATTTTAACTCGTAAAGATGATTTGGGTACGGGTAAACCAATTGTAGATGTTATTTTAGATCGCGCTGGCAACAAGGGTACTGGTAAGTGGAGCTCTCAAAGTGCTTTAGAATTAGGAGTACCACAATCATTAATTACAGAATCTGTATATGCTCGTTATATTTCAGCAATGAAAGATGAACGTGTGGCTGCTAGTCAAGTTCTACCTAATCCGGAATTTGATTTAGGTGACGTAGACAAGAAAGAATTAGTAGAAAAAATTCGTCGTGCATTATACTTTAGTAAGATTATGAGTTATGCTCAAGGTTTTGAACAATTAAGAGTAGCATCTGAAAATTACAACTGGAACCTAAATTATGGCGATATGGCTAAGATTTGGCGTGAAGGTTGCATTATTCGTGCTCAATTCTTACAAAAGATTACTGATGCATATGAAAAGAATCCTGAATTAAAGAATTTGATGTTAGACGATTACTTCAAGAAAATCGTTGAAGAATATCAAAATGATGTCCGTGATATTGCTGCTTTAGCAATTAAAGCAGGTGTTGCTTGCCCAGGATTTTCTAGTGCTATCACATATTATGATCAATATAGATCTGCACATCTTCCTGCAAATATTATTCAAGCACAACGTGATTACTTTGGGGCACATACTTATGAACGTACTGATCGTGAAGGTGTTTACCATTACGAATGGTATCATGAAGAATAATTAAGAATAATATAAAATAAACGGTATAAGAGCTATTGTTAGTAGTTCTTATACCGTTTTTAATATATATCTAAATTATATTGTAACAAGCATTGGTAAAATCATAGGATGTCTTTCTGTTTGCTCAAATAAAAATTCTTGCAGATCAGAGATAATAGTATTTTTAATTTGAGTTTCAGAAACTTTATCATTTTTAAGTTCTCTCTTAATAGAACGATAAAGATGACGACGACCTTGATTAATTAAATCGCCAGATTCACGCATGTAGATAAAACCTCGTGATAATAAATCTGGGCCAGCAATAATTTGGCGTTTTTGCATATCTATGGTTGCTACAACAACTACTAGACCTTCTTCTGAAAGTAAACGACGATCTCGAAGTACAACATTTCCTATATCTCCAACGCCAGAACCGTCAACATAGACATCGCCAGCATTAAAGTGGCCTGCATATCTTGCTGAATCCTTTGTAAGTGCTAAAACATCTCCATTTTTTAGAATAAATGAATTTTCTTTAGGAACATCACACTTTTCAGCTAACTCAGTATGAATTTTTAACATTCTATATTCACCATGGACAGGCATAAAGTACTTAGGTTTCATCAATCGAAGCATAAGTTTTTGTTCTTCTTGACCACCATGTCCAGAGGCGTGAATATTATTAACTTTACCATGAATAACAGTAGCTCCAGCTTCTTCTAACTCATTAATAACTTTATTTACACTGGTAGTATTTCCTGGAATAGGAGAACTAGAGAATACTACAGTATCACCAGGTTGAATAGATACTTGACGGTGAGTACCATTAGCTATACGACTCAAAGCTGCCATAGGTTCTCCTTGAGATCCCGTACATAGAATCATAATTTTATTAGCAGGTAAACTACTTATTTCTCTAGCATCAACTAAAGCATCATCAGGAATATCTAAATAACCAAGTTCTCTACCATTTACAATTGCAGCCTCCATACTACGTCCAAAAACAGCTATTTTACGGCCACGAGCAATAGCCGCAGATGTAGCTTGCTGTACACGTGAAATGTTAGAGGCAAAAGTAGCAAATATTATACGGCCTTCGACTTTTTCAAATATACGACGAATAGAACGGCCAACCCAGCGTTCTGACTTAGTAAAGTTAGGAACTTCAGCATTAGTACTATCAGAAAGAAGGCAAAGCACACCTTCATCACCTAATTTTGCCATTTTTTGTAAATTAGGTGGCTGATTTGTAACAGGAGTAAGATCGAACTTATAATCTCCTGTACATACAATTGTTCCAGAAGGTGTTTTAACAGCTACACCTAAAGTATCAGGAATAGAATGTGTTGTTCTAAAAAAAGATACTGTCGTTTTTCTAAATTTTAGAATAGAGTCTTCATCTATTTCATGAAGTTCAGTTGTGCGAAGTAGTCCATGTTCTTCTAGTTTGCTTTTGATCAATGCAAGTGCAAGAGGGCCAGCATAGACAGGTACATTTATTTTTTGTAGTAAATAAGGAATACCTCCAATATGATCCTCATGTCCATGAGTGATAACTAAAGCTTTAATTTTTTGTTGATTTGCAATTAAATATGAATAGTCAGGTATAACATAATCAATACCTAACAAATCATCTTCTGGAAATTTGATACCAGCATCCACTACGATGATTTCATCTTGAAATTGGATACCGTAAGTGTTCTTTCCAATTTCTCCAAGACCACCGATTGCAAAAACAGCAGTCTCATTATTTTTAACATTTAGTTTTTTCATTTAACTAAAACTCCGTGAGTTTGAAGTTAACACTTTGTTTTTCATATTCAAGTGTAGCTTCGTCCAAAGCTTCAATAAATTCAACATTGTATTCTGGAAAATGTGTTTCAACAAGATGACGAGCTTCAACTTCGTCTTTAGCTTCAAAATACATAACATGAGTGTTTTCACGCTTTGGATTAGATTTTTTTGATGGTTGATAATATACTTTAAAAGTCATTAAAACTTCTCCTTTAAAATGAATTTACACAATAGTGTATAACAAAAAATTATTTAACCGAACAAAGATTGCTTTACACAATAGTTAAGTACATTTTAGCATAACAAGCAAATTAAGTATAGAACTTAGACAAAACATATAAAAATTAGACAATAGACTGTGATATACTTAAAAATGAAGAAGCTTTGTAGAAAGAGGCTGATGATATGAAATTTTGGTTAGTTATATTAACTGCGATAGTTTTCATTGTAATTATTGTTGTTATACAGTATTACATAAAAAACAAGGAATTAAAAAGATTACAAGCAAGAAGTAGAAAGCTTACTGATGACGCTATGGATAAATCGATGAATGAGATAGATCTAGAATGGTTTAATCAGAATAATCACAAAAATGTAAGAGATATAGCAGTAGTATCTGACGTTTGGGGAAAAGATGTGATGGTTTTTGAATATTCAGTAGAATTGACTCAAAATCAAAAATTTTCCAGTGAGAAACTAAATGCTTTGAAAGAATTGTTGGAAAAGAAATTATTTAATTATGCAAAACAGAAAAAGATTCAAAATATGGCTAATAAGCCTCCATTTATAGTATCAGACATTTGGCAGTTAGAAAATATACTGCACATAGATGTAGCGTATATAATGAATGAGGCAACGTATAAGTATTTAAATGATATTGAAAAGTTAGAGCCAGGTTTTAAGAAATAGTGGGGAACTATTATGTAAAAAATAAAAGATCGATAAAGATTAAGTTATTAGAACTTTAATCTTTATCGATCTTTTGCTTGTATAAAATTATTTTTGAGATTTATTTTACTCTAAAATAATAGTACCTTCTGGAACTGTTAAAGGTTGTTCTTTATTAATATGATCATAGAATAAAATACCATTTAAGTGATCAATTTCATGTTGAACTACAATTGCAGGGTAGTCACGAAGTCTTTCAACATGCTTATTTCCATCTAGGTCATACCAGCGAAGTTTAATACGATTGTGTCGAGGGACATATCCTGGAATATCACGATCAACTGAAAGGCAACCTTCACCTTCACCAAGTGCTGCTAATTGAACGGATTCACTTAAAATTGTAGGATTGATCAGAACATGTTTAAAAATTGGTTCGTCATCATCTTCAATACCTGGAACCAAAACAGCAGTCATTCTTTTAGAAACATCTACTTGAGGAGCTGCTAAACCAACACCCGCACGAAGATGATATTTTTTGGCAATTTCAGGATTTTGACTATTTTCGAGAAACTCCATCATATCGTGTGCTAATTTTTTATCTTCTTCGCTTAATGGAAATTCGATAGCTTTTGCTCTGGCTCTTAGAGTTGGATTTCCATCACGAATAATGTTATCCATTGTAATCAACAGAAAAGACCTCCAATAATATGATTTAATACACTTATGATATCACAATTTTTCTGTAATAGCATATTAATAGTTTTAAGTCAAAAAAAGTTACTATATCTAATTATATGGTAGAATAGTAGTAATAAAATATAAAGAAAGGAGTAAAATGATTAATGCAGAAGATAGTATATTATGGATATAATGAAAGCGTACTGGACTTTCTGAAAATAGGCATAAATAATGACACTAAGTTATATTTTAATTGGCAAATTAATGATACTGATATTCAGGATGAAATAAATAATTTGGTAGAGTGTTCACGTCTGCTATCACCTAATTTTTATTTTTATATAAATGAAACTGTAAATTGGGATGAAATTGACATGATGCTACTTTCAATTGATGTGGATAGAGATAATTTTGCTCAAAAGAATAGTTGGATCCAAAAAGTGGTCACTGAAGCTGTAGCTAATGGATTTAATGGTATAGTTGTATTAGATAGTAATAAGGACTATTTATTGATTAATGAAATTTTAAAATACACAGGGCTTTCATCTAGACAAGTGTTGGGATTAGGAACTTCTATAGAATCAGAAGTTGTAGCTAGAATGGTTGCAAAGAAATTAGGAATTAATAGTAATTATATTCAGACGAGTGTAATTGGAACTAGAGATAAGTCTTTTGTTTTGTGGAGTAAGGGTAGAGTTGCTGAAGCATCACTTATGAGTTTAATAGTGCAAGAAAAAAATATGTTTAGTATAAAAAATATGCAAGAGATATCTAAAGAGTATAAAGGATTAGCTGAAAAGACTCGAAAGTTAATTTTTTCTTCTGTATTAAATAAGATATTAATGGCGATGGATACTTCCGAACAGTTTATAATAACTCTGGTTCATAGTAGGAATGAAGAGATTGAAAGTTATAGTTCACCTGTATTAGTTGGAAAGATGGGAGTTATAGAATTAATAAAAGTGAATTATACAGAAGATGAGCAAGATGCTTTAAATGAGGTAAAAAAAGCTATTAATGATGAGTTAGATAGATATAAATTAAGATGAGGTTTAACAAATGGTAAAAGAAAATTACAGTTATCCGTTACTACCTGATTGGAGTACGGAGGAAATTATAATTGCTTGTGAATTTTATGCAGAAGTTGAAAAATATAATACTAATGGGGTGAATAGGGAGAAATTTCTGGAGAAATATCAAGATTTTTTGAAAGTAGCCCCATCTAAAATGCTTCAAAAAAGGCTAGATAGAGAATATGAAAAACTTTCGGGTTATAGTATTTATCAATCAGTAAAGAAAGTTAAAGAAAACGAGAAAAAATTTGTAAAAGGATAGTGGAATTTTATGAGAGATTTTCAAGGCATTGATGCTAACGTTAAAGATTGGCTAAGAAAAGCTCGGGAAATAATATTAGATAGTTTCAATTTAAGCTTGGATGTTGAAACGAAAAGTGGACCGACAGATTTAGTGACGAATGTTGATAAAGAGGTTGAGAGATTTTATATTCAACAAATACAAAATGCATACCCAGAAGCTAAGATTTTAGGAGAGGAAACTTCAAAAATACATCCGCTTACAAATATGGAAGGGCTAGTTTTTATTTTAGATCCAATTGACGGTACGATGAATTTTGTTAAGCAAAAGCGTAATTTTGCAAGTATGATTGCCGTATATTATAATAACCGTCCGCTTTTAGGATATATATATGACATTATAAGGGATGAACTATATTGGGGTGGACCGGTATATGATGCCGTTTATTGCAACGATTATCAGCTTGCAACTCCAACAGATAGTATTTTAAGTGAAGGTTTAGTACAACTTTGTAGACCTTTTGTCATGAATGATAGCTATGGTTTTAGAAGAGTAGTAGATGCTAGTGCTGGTTTAAGAATGTACGGTTGTGCTGGTCTAGAATTTATTAATGTTTTAACAGGAAGATGTATTTGTTATGCGTCAGCATTACGCCCTTGGGATTTGGCTGCTGGAAAAATTTTAGCTGAAACATTAGATTTAGTTGTTGAAACAATTGACGTAAAAGAAACTAATATGTTATCATCAAAAGTTGTATTAGTAGCTACAAAGAATGCTGAAAAAGACATTACAAAACTCATTTCTATATAGATAAGAGTAAGTCTGTGGTTGAACCACAGCATTTTTAATATAAGTAAATGAAAGTAGAGTAATTTGTTTTCATGAATTAATGAAAGCTTTTTGTGCTAAAAAATTTTTTGAAGGGAAGAAATAGCTTTGAAAAGACGTGAAGATATTCGTAACGTTGCAATTATTGCCCACGTTGACCACGGTAAAACAACCTTAGTTAACGAATTACTTAAGCAATCAGATACATTAGATGAACATACTGACATTGGCGATCGTGCTTTGGATTCCAATGATCTTGAAAAGGAACGTGGTATTACAATTCTTTCCAAGAATACAGCTGTTAAGTATGGAGATAAACAAATTAATATTTTAGATACACCTGGACACGCTGACTTTGGTGGAGAAGTTGAACGTATCATGAAAATGGTTGATGGTGTACTTTTAATTGTTGATGCATTTGAAGGTACTATGCCACAAACTCGTTTTGTATTGAAGAAAGCTCTTGAACAACATTTAACACCAATTGTTATTATTAATAAAATTGACCGTCCAGGTGCTCGTCCAGAAGAAGTAGTAGACGAAGTATTGGATTTATTCATTGAATTAGGAGCAGATGAAGATCAATTAGATTTCCCAGTTATCTACGCTTCTGCAATGAATGGTACAACTTCTCTTGATTCTGATCCTGAGACACAAGAACATACAATGAATCCAATTTTTGATACAATTATCAATACGATTCCTGCTCCTGTTGATAACTCAGATGAACCACTTCAATTCCAAGTGGCAATGCTTGATTATAACGAATTTGTTGGTCGTGTAGGTATTGGTCGTGTATTCCGTGGAAAGATCAAAGTTGGTGATCAAGTAACAGTTATGAAACTTGATGGTTCTCAAAAGAACTTCCGTGTAACCAAGTTATTTGGTTTCTTTGGTTTGAAACGCTTGGAAATTCAAGAAGCTAAAGCTGGCGATTTAATTGCAGTTTCTGGTATGGAAGATATTTTCGTTGGTGAAACTGTATGTCCTGTTGATCATCCAGAAGCATTACCATTGCTTCGTATTGATCCTCCTACATTACAAATGACATTTATGACTAACACATCTCCATTTGTTGGACGTGAAGGTGATAATGTTACTGCACGTAAGCTAGAAGATAGATTGAAAGTTCAACTTCATACTGATGTTTCATTAAAAGTTGAAGATACAGAATCTCCAGATGCTTGGACTGTATCAGGTCGTGGGGAATTACATTTATCTATCTTAATTGAAACATTGCGTCGTGAAGGATTCGAATTAGCTGTATCTCGTCCTAAGGTAATCTATCGAGAAATTGATGGTAAGCTTTCTGAACCATTTGAAAGTGTTGTTATTGATACACCTGATGAATATTCTGGTGCGGTTATTGATTCTATGGCTCAACGTAAAGGTGAAATGTTGAACATGGAAACTGGTAATAATGGTCAAACACGTTTAGAATTCTCTACGCCAACACGTGGCTTAATTGGATACGATTCACAATTCTTGTCAATGACTCGTGGATACGGTATTTTAAACCATACATTCTCTGAATATAAACCAGTTATTAGAGGATGGGAACCAGGTCGTCGTAATGGAGCATTAGTATCAATTAATCAAGGAAAAACAACAACATATGCAATTATGGGTGTTGAAGGTCGTGGAACTATTTTTGTAGATCCAGGTACAGAAGTTTATGAAGGTATGATTATAGGTCAATCTTCACGTGAACGTGATATTTCTGTCAACGTTACAAAGGGTAAGAACATGACTAACGTTCGTTCTGCTACAAAAGACCAAACAGCAACAATTAAGAAACCAACACATTTGACATTGGAAGAATCTCTAGAATTCTTGAATGAAGATGAACTTCTAGAAATTACACCAGAATCCATACGTTTACGTAAACGTATTTTGGAAACAAATGCGCGTGAAAAGGCTGCTAAAAAAGCTAAGAAAGCAACAGAATAATATAGAAAAAAGCTCGTAAGTATTTACGGGCTTTTTCTTATTTATACGGATATAAAATTATAATAATATAAGTAACTATAATGTATAGAAGTAAAGCATTAGATTGATGAAATGTTTGATACACAATGTATTTACGCGACATAAAGCGTTTTCTTAATTGGGACGTACCAATCACATGTTTAAGTTAAGAAACAATTAGAAACTAAGTTTTTTGATTATTTTTAATTATTTTTAAAGAAATTGATGACAATAATCACATTTCATGATATTATAGTAAGTGTTTTCAAGGGAACGACATTTTCAACATGAGCACTTATAATGTTTTTATTTTTTGCTATTGAATGAAAAGGCTTTATTAGTTTGGAGATGTGGTTTCACTTTATTTTATAGGAGGTAAGACAAATGGTAGGGATTATCCTAGCTAGTCATGGTGGCTTTGCCGATGGTATTTATCAATCTGGTGAAATGATTTTTGGCAAGCAAGAAAACGTAGCACATGTTATTTTAAAGCCTGATGAAGGTCCAGATGATGTGCGTGCTAAGATGGAAAAGGCTATTGAATCTTTTGATAATCAAGATGAAATCCTTTTCTTGGTTGATCTTTGGGGAGGAACTCCTTTCAATCAAGCAAACAACTTGGTTGAACAACACAAAGATAAGTGGGCAATTGTTGCAGGCATGAACTTGCCAATGGTTATCGAAGCTTATGCATCACGTTTCTCTATGGAGTCTGCACATGAAATTGCTGCTCATATTATTGAAACAGCTAAAGATGGTGTTAAAGTAATGCCTGAATCATTACAACCTAAAGAAGCACCTAAACAAGCAACAGCTTCTGGTCAACCAACTGGAGCTATTCCTGAAGGCACTGTTATCGGTGATGGTAAGATCAAATATGTTTTAGCACGTATTGATACACGTTTACTTCATGGACAAGTTGCTACAGGATGGACTAAAGCAATGAATCCAAATCGCATCATTGTTGTATCTGACAGTGTTGCTAAAGATAAATTACGTAAGAACATGATTGCTCAAGCTGCCCCAAGTGGTGTACATGCTAATACTGTTCCAATTAAGAAGATGATTGAAGTAGCTAAAGATCCTCGTTTTGGTAACACAAAGGCAATGCTTTTATTTGAAACACCTCAAGATGCTCTTGAAGCAATTAAAGGTGGCGTTGATATCAAAGAAATCAACGTTGGTTCAATGGCTTATAGCGATGGCAAGGTTAACGTTAACCAAGTTCTTGCTATGGATCAAAAGGATATTGATACATTTAATGAACTCAAGAAATTGGGCGTAAAATTTGATGTCCGCAAAGTTCCTTCTAGTTCTCCAGAAAATATGGATAACTTATTAAAGAAGGCACAAGACCTTGTAAATCAAGGTAATTAAAATTAAGGAGGAAATATCTCATGTCTGCTATTTCAATGATTTTAGTTGTTATTGTAGCGTTCTTTGCAGGATTGGAAGGTATTTTGGATCAATTCCAATTCCATCAACCATTAATTGCATGTACATTAATTGGTTTAGTTACAGGTAATTTAACTGCCGGAATTATGTTAGGCGGATCTTTGCAAATGATCGCTTTAGGTTGGGCTAACATTGGGGCTGCTGTTGCTCCTGATGCTGCTTTGGCTGCTGTTGCATCTGCTATTATTTTGGTTAAAGGTGGTCAAGGTACAGCAGGAATCAGTACAGCTATTGCTGTTGCTATTCCTTTAGCTGTTGCTGGTCTATTCTTAACAATGATTGTTCGTACAATTTCTGTTGCTATTATTCACATTATGGATAAAGAAGCTGAAAAAGGTAATTTCCGCGGTATTGAAGTTTGGCAATTTATTGCCTTACTATTACAAGGTTTACGTATCGCATTACCAGCTGCATTCTTATTAGTTATTCCAACAAGTGCTGTACGTTCATTCCTAGAATCAATGCCAGCTTGGTTAACAGATGGTATGGCAATCGGTGGTGGTATGGTTGTTGCCGTAGGTTATGCTATGGTTATCAATATGATGGCATCTCGTGAAGTATGGCCATTCTTCATCATTGGTTTTGTTATTGCTGCAGTTTCTCAATTGACATTAATTGCTATTGGTGCTTTAGGTATTGCTTTTGCTTTAATCTACTTAGAATTAGAATCTAAGGGTGGTTCAGGTAATGGTGGTTCAAGCAATACTGGCGATCCACTTGGCGATATTTTAGATGACTACTAAGATGAAGGAGGAAGAGTATAATGGCTGAAAAGAAAGTTACATTAAGTAAAAAAGATCGAATGGCTGTTTGTTGGCGTTCAACATTCCTTCAAGGATCATGGAACTATGAACGTATGCAGAATGGTGGCTGGGCTTACTCAATGATTCCAGCTTTAAAGAAGTTATATACTACTAAAGAAGACCGTGCTGCAGCTTTAAAGCGTCACTTGGAATTCTTTAATACTCACCCATATTTAGCAGCTCCTATTTTAGGTGTTACATTAGCTCTTGAAGAAGATCGTGCTAATGGTGCTCCAGTTGATGATGTTGCTATTAACGGTGTTAAAGTTGGTATGATGGGACCGTTAGCTGGTGTTGGTGATCCGGTATTCTGGTTTACAGCTCGTCCTATTATTGGTGCTTTAGGTGCTTCCTTAGCTATTTCAGGAAACATTGTTGGACCTATTTTATTCTTCGTACTTTGGAATGTTTTACGTATTGCATTCTTATGGTATACACAAGAATTTGGTTACCGTGCAGGTTCTAAGATCACAGACGACCTTTCTGGTGGATTATTGCAAAAAGTTACTCGTGGTGCTGCCATGATGGGTATGTTTGTTCTAGGTGCTTTAATTGAACGTTGGGTAAGTATTAAATTTACACCAGTTGTTTCAAAGACTTCTGTTCAAAAAGGTGGTTACATTGACTGGGATCATATTCCTAGTGGTGCTAAAGGAATCAAGGAAGTTCTAACTCAATGGAATATGGGTAAGGGCATGTCCTTAGATAAGATTAAAGTTACAACATTGCAAGATAACTTGGATCAATTGATTCCCGGTTTAGCAGCTTTACTTCTAACATTCTTATGTATGTGGTTATTGAAGAAGAAAGTTTCTCCAATTGTTATCATCTTGGGAATTTTCATTGTAGGTATTATTGCACACGTTATTGGTTTAATGTAATTTCATAATTAATTTAAGAAAGATAGGTTTTATAGCCTATCTTTTTTTGTAGTTTATTTGTAAGTACTTTATAATGAGCTGAATATGAAAAAATTTGAAATCCCCCTATACTAT
>ERZ772805.115-NODE-115-length-95284-cov-8.204444_pt1 | contig 95284 bp, 83 predicted proteins | sample MGYA00511344_ERZ772805 | MGnify/ENA primary metagenome ERZ772805 (study PRJEB29015, sample SAMEA2737730) | human gut metagenome | biome: human gut; feature: human-associated habitat; material: faeces | place: China | collected 2012 ...
TAATGTATCGGGTATTATGTAACCTATGGAACATGCGAATAATTCAAATATATACGATACATTTCTATACTATCTATAGTACATTGATAATATTTATATCGTCTACGATACACTATTAAGTGTGTACGATTCCATAGTACACTATATGTAGATATACTATGTATATTATATAGTGTAATGTCTCCCGACAAATTATACTTAGTCCGTGTGATAACTAGCAAGTTTTATGTAAACTATTTATCTCTCCACTATACATAGTATATATTAAAACAGTACATCGTCTTCAATGTATTACTTCTAAGTATATATTGTATCGTGTATTATGTATCACTCTAGTCAAGATTTTATTCTATGTAGTATGATTTCTTTTTACTAATATATAGTGAACGATACACTATGTATAAGCTATTTTGAAAATAGAGTTATCAACTATGAACTATACATAGTATATCTTGTATTGTTTACGATATATCTTACATACTACTTGATATTAGATTTCTATATGGTATACTTTAAGTAAGTAATATATGTATCGTTTTGTTATACATAGTGTATCGTGTATTTCGGATTGAAAGGAGTAGATATGGTTGCAAATACAATCGTAGTTATGGATGAAAAAGGAGGAGCAGCCAAAACAACGTTGAGTTTATTATTGGCACAAGCTCTAGGAAATGCTGGATATAAAATCTGTGCTGGTGACCTAGATGGTCAGTGCAATTTAACTACAGCAGCAGGAGTGAATGAAGACGAACAAGAAGGAATCTATTCTGTACTAAAAAAAGAAGTTGACGTAGCTGATGCTATTGTTCCAGTCGACGGATATGATTTACTTCCAGGTAGTAAACTAATGAAGAACTGGGAGAGTGAAGCATCTGGCTTAAAAGATAGGGATTTTCGTTTAAGAAACGTCGTTCAAGATATCAATGACTACTATGATTTTGTACTCTTTGACACACCTCCATTTTTTGGTGTTTCTACAACAAGTACCCTTTTTACAAATTCGAAAGTGTATGTTCTTATTCCCACAACACCCGATAAGTTTGGTATTGAAGGAGTAAAAGATACCATCGAAGATATTGAAGCAGTTCAAGAAGGATTTTCTTTCTTTGGAATTGATATTGTTATAGCGGGAATCGTTATAACTCAAGTTGATAAGGGTTCTGGTTTTAGTAAGAAATCTATAAAACAAGTTAAAGCTAGGGAAGCAGTAGCAACACTTGAGAAAATTGCTGAAGAACATAATACTAAGGTTTTTGAGCAATACTTGTTTAATAATAAACAATATAAAGATATGATTGCTAATCAAGCAAATGTATTTACCAATACAGGTTATAGCATCCCTCAAAAACAAATCACCAATGTTATGAATGAACTAATTAAGACGATTGGAGAACATAATGGCGAAGAAGCTTAATACAATCCAACAAAGAAATTATAATAACCTCTTAACAGCTGTAGAATCAAACGATCGCACAACAGCTATAGAAGTATTTGAACGTTTTTTTAAGGGGAAAGAGATAGAAGAAGTAGTAATTGATAAACTTAAGGAAAAGCACGATATTGCCTATCTAACTGAAGAAAGTGTAAAACCAAAAAAAGCTACTGTTTCTCCTAAAAAAGTAAACACCGTTACTCAGAAAAAAGAAAAAAACAAAATTCCTACAAAATTAGAACCAGCTAAAACAGTGGAAGAAAAATCACGTGCAAATCTCAACATGACACAATTATCAATGTCACGTTTTTCTGCACTAAGAGCTGTTTTAAACAAAAAAGACCTAAAAGGAGAAAATGGCAATTATCCTAAACGTGGTGGATCTGATAAGCTATTCACTGAGATGTTAGACCAGATGTATCAACTTCTAGATCCAGAACAAAAGGAGTTGTTTAATACATTGGTAGAAACTGAAATGAGTTTCAAATAGAAAGAATTATTCTTTATCATACAAAAGTGTAGGTATTTCTACACTTTTTCTTTTTTAGATTACTTGTAGCTTTTTTTAAAGAACTTATTATGATTTAATGGTTTCAATTACGATTAAGAATATTTAGTAATAATAGTTTAAATAGTATTAAGTAGTATTAAGTGGTTAAGAATAGTAATTAAGTAGTTAAATATAGTTTAAGTAGTAGAACTCCTGAAACCTTTGCTGTTATTGGGTTTAGCTTACCATTATCATATAAAACTGTATGTATATCATATAAAATGGTAGGTATATCCTATAACTTTGCATGAAAGTCACACAAAGTTGTATGTTAAATCTACAAAAGTGTATGTATATCATATAAAATTGTAGGTGTGTTCTACAAAAGTGTATGTATGTCCTATAAAGTTGTATGTTAAGTCTACGAAAGTGCATGTATGTCATATAAAATTGCAGGTATATCCTACAAAATGGTATGTATGTCCTATAAAGTTGTATGTTAAGTCTACAAAAATTCATGTATGTCATATAAAATTGCAGGTATATCCTACAAAATGGTTGTAAATTTTAAAAAATACTATGAAAATCAGAATATTAGTGATATAATGTCATACAAAAGGGTTGTAAATTAATATATTTATACCCAGTCACATATTGCAGTAAGCAATTAGGTTATAGTAAAATAATTACTTTTATTTAAAATACAACCAATATGTATGATGAATGAACAAAGAGAGGTAGAAGCATTTGGTAGAGAATAGAGAGTTCAGAGAGATTATCAAGTATGATAATAAGTTTACCCAAATGTTCCAACTTGGAGACCTTTCACCTCTTCAAGAAAACATGATTTATTCTATATTTGGTGAGTTGCGAGATGTTTATGACGAAAACGAAGCAGCAATCTTTTCTTATTCGAGTCTGGCAATGCTAGCAGGAAATACATTTTACAGCTCTAGGGAACAAAAAATTGTTCCTAGGACTGGTAAGCGATTTGAAACTACAGTTGAGGAACTAGAGGAAAGAATGACTAAAATTGTATATCGACATCCCGAAAAGGTTGTCGATGGTAAGGTTGTCTCTTACACCTCCATCCCGCTGTTCAAGACCTTTAGAGTAGACCATGAAAATAAACTCATTAAAATCCACTTGTCTGATGCGGAATATACTGAATATGATGAAGTTACTACAGAAGATGGAACAAAAGTAAAAGTAGCAGTCAGGCGTACAGTTAAAGACCTTTTTAACAACCCAGAGTGGGGTAAAAAAGCTAAGTACATTCAGTATGGACGTGACTACCATAACCTATTGAAGAGTAAGTATTCTAAACGATTATTTAGACATCTAGCAGACTGGCGTAAAACAGGTTTTGTAAAAGATACAGCTGAAGAACTAGAGCAAGAAGTTTTGATCTTGGATAGTCCAAGTTTACTTCGTTCGAAAGGTACTAAGCTGCAGCAAGCATTGGATGAAATCAATACGCTATTAGTTGATGAGCATGGGCTTCCTGTCATACAGGATTTAACAGTAGAGCGAATCAAAAAAGGAAAATCAATTACCCACTATATATTTAGGTTTAAACCGTTCGATGACGATTTGAGACGTATTGTTGCAACAAACGATAAAGTCATTACCTTTGAGAAGAAGAAGGAGTTAGACTTCAAACGTAAGATGGCTATCGTGATGGAGAAATTCTACACTGTTTTTCCTAAAGGGAGCAAGGCTGACAACTACAATAATAAAAATCAACTCAAACGTTGGCTTGAAACAATGGACCATGAACTAGTTATTGAGGCGTTGGAAAGAACAGGAAGTGATGCAAACCGTACTTTCGGTTGGACAAGAACGTTGCTCAATAAATGGGAAGTAGCAGGGTACACAAAACTTTCAGATTTGAGAGATAGTCATCCAACTAATAAGGATAATCGTCCTTCAAATGTTCCAGACTGGTCTGAGCCAAACTATGAAAATGGAACGGATGACAAAGACCGTTTAGGACTAGTAGTAGTAGCAGTTAAATCAGCAATTAAAATAGAACTCTCAAAGACGCCTGACGAAGATAATAAGGCGGATATTAAACATTTAGCAGAGAAACTGTTGCAAGAGAAGCTGTGGGACCTAAAAGAGAAAGGTTTAGAATCACTGTCTGATAGTCATTTTGAAGAGACAAGAGAACAACTTTTGACTGAGATACTTGATTATTTTAAAGTATAACTTCAGATATGTTTTTGAAAATATATTATATATATAATAGCGATACACGATGTATCGCTATTTTGTTTTAGAGATTTTTTATACTAGTTAAATCTAAAATCAACATGCAATCTTGTATGATATAATAGGTTTAAAAGTATAAGTGGTAAACCTGTAGTTAATTGCCATCATTATTGAGAGGAGGAGAATTATGTCAAAACAGAAAGATAAATATCTAGCACTCAGAAAGCAATTACCAGATATTATAGATGAGTATATATCTTACCTTCAAGTAGATGTCGAAGAGCCTTCTCCCAAAATGGTTGAACGTTTGTCAGTAATCCAGAAATTTTTAAATAGCTATGCAATTACGATTGATAAAGAGGGTATCTCCCTATCATTGACAGACTTAGAAAAATTACCACGAGAATTTGTTCAAAATTATTTGGCAAATTTACGTCTGAAACCAGCAGGAAAAAGATTTATTCTCTATACTTTAGCAGCATTTTGGAATTATCTTACGAATACCTCCTTTACAATTGAGAGAGGAATGCCGTTATTTTATCGTAACGTGTTTAATGAATGGAAGATTGTTTATAAAGAGAGTTACCACAACATAATATATTCCGAATCAAAGAAAAAGACTATTTTGTATACGCAGCAAGAGCTCGAAGGGCTGCTTGATTTCATGGCAAACAGTTATGTTACAACTCTACCAACTCAGAAAAAGGCTGATAATTGGGAAATGGAGAAAGAGCGAAATATTGCTATATTTGCAATCATAATTGGTACTGGAGCAAGTACACAAGAAGTTGTTAACTTGACAGTTAGGGATATTGATATGCGTAAAAAAGGAATTTGGGTTGTTAGGAACAATGAGAAACAATTTGTCCGTTTTCTTCCTTTCACAATTCCTTACATAGCTCCATTTGTTAAGGAACGACGTGGACGCTGGGACTTAGACCCTTCTATACCGTCATTATTTTTAACCATGTTGAAAAAGCCTATGGGGAGAAATACAATAGGTCATTTGGCAAAGAACATTGGACAGGCTTATGGTAAGGTAATCACTCCTAGCATTTTAAAAGACAGCCATGCCTCTATTGTTTATAAAGAAACAGGTGATATTAAGAAAGTTGCTGAAATACAAGGATATAGTTTAGATAAGAATCACCTTATAAGATTTATTGATTGATAGTATGAACTTATCTCCAGATTAGTCAAAAGGCCACTTAAGGTCTTTTTTATGTCACTGGGTTACGAATAGTGACTCCTAAGTCTATAATGAATTTATAGAGAAATAAGGAGGTCTTATGCTTAGAAAAAACAATGAAAAAAGAGGTTGTCTTGGCAGTTTGATTTGGATACCGATAGCTATTGTTGTTATGTTTTGTATAGCTGGATATGGTATGTCCCAAGGAATTAATGTACCTGGTATTTTATCTAGTGGCTTTAATGTTATTAGTAAAGGAGAGCATGCCAATTCAAGTGATGTCGGAAAATTATTTGGGAAATTTATTCCCAAGTCAGAATCTTCGGAAACAGGAAACAGTTCTTCTAAAACAAGTGGTGTAAAGTCTGATGCTTTCAGCTATAGGCCATTGCCTTTTGAAAACCATAAGCTAATGGTCAATGGAGATCTGGATAGTCTTGGTAGAGCAACATATGGGCACATCAGACTAAAGTATTCGGACAAACCACAAGATGATAGGGAAAGTAAAATTAATGTTGATCCAGTCGGTTGGCATAACTATCGTTTTAAGTACGAAGATGAGCACGGAAAAGTCAAAAAAGCTTATCTGATGAATCGTGGGCATCTTATTGGTTATCAGTTTTCTGGATTAAATTCTGAAATCAAGAATCTAGTGCCTATGACACGCTATTTGAATGCTGGAACGATGGCTGATAGTAAAACGGATACTAATAATCCAAACGGTATGCTATACTATGAAAACGCACTAGCCAAATGGTTGAAGAAAAATCCAAATATGTACTTAGATTATTGTGTTGTTGCAAACTATACTGGCAATGAGCTAATTCCTAGAACTGTAACGCTTTACTGGACGTCCTTTGATGAAAATGGTACACAGTATGGAGTTGAACGATCAGAAGAAGGATTAGCAACAAGTGATGGAAATGTGAGTTCGGTCACACTTCAGAACGTTTCAAAGAATGCAAGTATTAATTATTTAGATGGTACAGCCACAAGTAATTACTAATATTGACTGTAGAATGTTTTATGCTACAATAATAATCAGCGTAAGCGTTTGGACATAAATTAAAAAAGGCGAACACAGTTTCTAATGTTCGTCTTTTTTGTGTCTAATGAACAGATTATTTAACAATGAAACATTAAAAGGCGTAGCTAAAAGGGTTGTAAACGCTTTCTAAAAACAAATTTTCATAAAAATCGTCCTTTTAAAAAGTAGGATTATGTTAAAATACTAAAGAGGTGTAAATTATCAGACTATTTCAGACGTACAGTGAAATTTGTAGATACTATATGTAGATATTTCATAATTTTACGACCTTTCAAAAATTAGATTGATTTTATTTGTTAGTAGTGAAAAGTTGAAGAACAATTTAGTTGCGTTCTACTTCAAAGTATAAGCATTAGTTAAGGTGATGACAAATATTAATTATCCTCTGATATTCGTGTCTTTGTTGGATATAAGTATCTATTTGTTATAGTGACCATTATTTCAGTAATTTAATACATATAATAATTATTGTTGTGTTCCATATTCGAATAGGATTTATTGACTAATGATTTAACCATTACTTTGTATAGCACTGATTTTTCTGGAGAGGAGTATTAAGACAGATTTTATGAAGAATAATAAAACAATTTGATAATCAAAAATACAGTCAAAGAGTAACTTGAAAGATATTATTACAATAGGAGATATTTGAATGAAGGAAGTTTTAAAATTAAGAAAACGCAGAACGGGTCAATGGGTAACTGTTGCTGGTATGGTATTAATTGGTGCGTGTATGACAATCGGGAATACAGTGGTTTTTGCAGATGATACTCAAACATACCCGATTGAGGCATCAGATAGTAATAAATTTAATTTAACGGACTCCCCATCTCTATTAAGTAGTGAGAATTTAGGAACGAACAATCGGGAACAAGAGGTAGCTACTTTATCTACCACAGGACAGGTCGATTCAAGTACCGAAACGACACCAGAACATATGATGAGTGAATCATCAACTGTCTCTTTAGGCACAAGTGATGTGGCAACTTCAGAGACGTCAACCTCAGTATTGGCTAGTCTTTCTGAAGTTGTGCCAACTAAGTCAACCGACAGATCTGAAGCGCTGGTGCCATCAACCTTATCGGAAGCTCCAAATAATGCATCAAGTTCAGAGGGAGGAGTATCTGAAGTCAAGAGCCAGTCTGAAACGCTAGTAGAACATTCTACTAATAGAAAAAATGAGGAGGAAAGTGGTGATAATTTAATTTACGATATACACAATCAAGAAGTGACAATAACTGATATCAAGAGAAAAGAAACGCTTAAAAAACTTATAATTCCACAAAAAATTTCTAATTATAGAGTTACTGAAATAGGTTATGATGCTTTTTCAGGTTCTAGTTTGAGTGAAGTTGTATTACCGAGTACACTTACAAAGATAGACGAATATGCTTTCTATGGTACAAGAATCACAGATCTTTATATACCAGACAGTGTAACTGAGATAGGGGTTAGGGCCTTTGGTAATCTTACATATTCTAATAATAAGCCATCTACTCTTACTAAAGTTAGCTTACCCGCACAAATTAACTCAGCTGCGAGAGCATTCCAGGGTCAAGAGAACCTTAAGGAAGTAGTGTTTCGTGGTAACTGGAAGACTATTCCAGATGAAATGTTTTCAGATACAGGTCTAGAGAAACTAGTGATTCCAGAGGGCGTCACAGAAATAGGTTCTGGTGCTTTTGCGGGCTCTAGTTTGAAGGAAGTAGTCTTACCAAGTACACTGACGAAGATAGGGGACCGTGCATTTAGTGGCACAAAATTGACAAGCATTACACTCCCAACAAGTGTTACAGATATAGGACGTCGTGCTTTTGGAGATATTGATAGTTTAACCAGTATTGTTATTCCAAAGAATCTGACTAATGGTTATGATGCTTTTTCAGGTTCAAAAAATCTTAGTACCATTCATTTTGAAGAAGGAATAACTAAAATAGGTAGTGGTATTTTTGCGAATACTGGACTTAAAAGTTTGACTATTCCAAGTACAGTCACAGAAATAGGTGCTAGTGCTTTCTATGGTACAAGAATCACAGACCTATATATTCCAGATAGTGTTACTAAGTTAGAGGTCGATGCTTTTGGTGATTCTTCCTATGCTTTTAGTGATCCCTCTACTCTTACTAAAGTTAGCTTACCCACACAAATTAACTCAGCTGCAGGAGCATTTAAGGGACAAGAGAACCTTAAGGAAGTAGTGTTCCGTGGTAACTGGAAGACTATTCCAAATGGAATGTTTTCACGGACAGGTCTAGAGAAAATAGTGATACCAGAGGGTGTCACAGAAATAGGTTACGGTGCTTTTTCGGGCTCTAGTTTGAAGGAAGTAGTCTTACCCAGCACACTGACGAAGATAGGGGACTATGCATTTAGTGGTACAAAACTGACAAGCATTACACTCCCAACAGGTATCACAGAAATAGGCTCTGATGCCTTTAGTGGCACACAGTTAAAAGAGGTTATTCTTCCAGCAAGTATTACAACTATGGGAAGTAGAGCCTTCGGAGATATTGATAGTTTAAGCAGTGTCCTTATTCCAAAGAATCTGACTAATGGTTATGATGCTTTTTCAGGTTCAAAAAATCTTAGTACCATTCATTTTGAAGAAGGAATAACTAAGATAGCTGACGGTCTTTTTGCAGGTTCAGGGATTTCGAGCATAAAAATTCCTGAGACAGTCACAGAAATAGGTTATGGAGCTTTTCGAAACACCAAGCTTGAAACAATTGAGATCCCAGAAGGTGTGACTTATCTTGATGAGTACATTTTAGCCAATATTCCAAAACTGAAGTCTGTGTATCTTCCAAAAAGTTTGACAACTTTCGTTCAGTCTTGGGATACACCTTCTGAAAGCGTAGAATATCATGTTTACCTGGATTCTTTTGCTTTAGAATATATGATTGAAAAACAACTTAACTTTAAACTTCGTGATGAAAATGTAGCAAATGATGACAGTAAAGTATTAGACAGTAGCAATTCCTACTATCTGACAACGACAACGGGTACTCGTCGACAAGGATATTTAGGTCTAGACCTAAAGTACGCTATAAAAAAAGATAAATCAAGTGATGATGGAAAGTATGTCCTTCACCTCAATATACCATCTACAACGAAAGTTTTTGAAAGTAAAATACGAGTAAATGGCCAAGATGTAACGGCAACAGTTTCTAATGGTTATCTTGATATTCCTGTTTCAGAAGAGATAGGTAAGATTAAGTTAATGCTGATGACAGAAAATAGAGAACTCACTAATGTTCGTTTATTTGCACAGCTTTCCTATCAAAAAGATAGGAAAAAAGTATCCGAAAATATTGGAGCTATCAATGTTAATATCCCTGTCTTAACACTAACAGCTAATCGGGTAACGTCTAGGAGTTACTCTCGTATTAGTGGAATAGCCGACCCTAATGACCAGGTAATTGCTTATCTTGATGATATGGCTGTTGGTCAAGTCAAGATCAAGAAAGATGGAAGTTATACTTTTGATGTACCTCTAGTCACTCCTGTAGACAACAAAGAATATACAATCAAAGTGAAGGCTATATCATCAGATGGTCGAGAAATCAGTGAGACAGCAACAGTTCGCTATGAGAAAAAATATCCTGAGTTAGTGAACTTTATCATGAGTCATAATGGCTACACTTATAATTTGAAAGAGGACCAAGACAAAGTTCCAGTAATTAGTTTTAGAGATGGTGGACAATTTGATTTTGAGGTTGAATATTCGAATACCAGTGGCAATGATAGTCTCTATCTTGTCAGTAGTCGCGAAGGTATTAATAAAGTTATCGAGTTAAAATGGGATGTCAAAAAAGAAAAATATGTATATACTGGCTATTTTGACCAAGAAAATACTAGTTATATTCCCGGTAAAATGTCTCTTTATCTTGAAAAAGGTGTTGCACCATCAGAAACTATATATAGTAGAGAGGTTCAAGATAATTTATCACAACGTACTGCGGACAAAATTTTAAAAATAGATAGTGATGGGGATGGATATCCAGATATAGTTGATAAACACCCAAACGCCTGGGACGTAGGAGACCGCGATTTGGCAATTTTCTCATTATTAAGTTATAAATCAGAAAAAGAAATAAAAAAAATCTTCCTTGATAAGAGTTTTAATGACAAGGGCTTAAACATAGGAGGATTAGACCAGTCTTTATTTGAAAATTGGCGATTATTGGGTTCACCTGTCTTCTTACCAGGAGTTGCATACATTAATGTTTATAGATTTGTAAATGATAAGACAAAAGAAATTGTTTTAGCTATACGTGGTACAGATGAGGAGGTAAGAGAAGGTGGCGATAGAGGAATAGAAAAGCCTTTTTTAAGCCCAGAATGGATAGATAATTATTTTAAGATTTGGCGTGGCATATCTAAAGATAAAGAAGTGATAAAGAAATCTCTTAATTTACTGTTACCTAGTGGTAGTAATTATGATGTATCTATTGTTGGGCATTCTAGAGGCTCCTATCTTGCATATATTTTAGCAGCAGAAATGTTAAAAAATAGATTAATAGCTCAAGATCTTGAAATGATTGATAGTGTTATCGATACGAAAAAATTAATTAGAGGAAATCTAAAAAATGTTGTTACTTTTAATGGTGTCGGACTTGCTGCAGAGAAAGAACAAATGCTTGCAGGGGTGAAGGGACTGATTGAAAGACTGATACAAAATGCAATAGGAGGAGGTATTTTAGGATCACCGTTGCAAAGAATAATAGACGAGCTATCAACCACGGATTTTCAGTCAGAAAAGGAACTAATTGAATTATTACAATCCTCAGGTTTAACAAGGGCTTATAGTATAATAGGAGATCCGGTTAGTGATCCATTCCGTAATGGAATTGGAATTGGTGTACATCCTAATATAGTTTTGCCAAGATATGAAAAAAAGCAGCTTATTAATCCAGAGAATGGAGAATTAAGTGAGCATGATATTCATAATTTTTTATATTATTTATCACAAGGAGTTAGAAACTCGAAAAATCAATTTAGGGGAATTGGTGATTTAAAGTCAAACGAAATCAATGAAAGAATTAGCAGTAGTGCACTCTCTGATTTTAAATTTGTGATAGACCCATCCGGTTTTGTAATCAATGATGTTTCTAAGAATCCTATCACTGGTGCAATAACCACAATTTATTATCGAGGTGAAAATGGTGAAGAAGTGCTATGGGATGCAGGTGAGTATTCACAGTTTAATCCTTTGTTTACGACAGTTAATGGCGAGTATGCTTGGGATGTGCCAGAGGGATTCTGGAAAGTCAAGGTAAGTAAAGAGGGATATGAGTCTGCTGAGTCTGACTGGCTTCCAGTACCACCACCTCAGACAGAAGTACATTTCAACTTAAAACCATTGTCTTATAAGATAACTTATAAAGTTGGAGATGGCATATTAAAGGAAGATGTTCCAAGGAGCTACCAAACTGATGTAGATACGGAGTTGCCTTATCCTGTTCGTAAAGGATACGTTTTTACAGGATGGTATTTAGATGATAATTTCTCAGGTGAACCTTACTTTAATACATTGTTCGATAAAGCAGGTGACAAGGTGCTTTATGCTAAGTGGGAAAAGGACACAAAAATTCTAAGTGATGATGATAACGTTGTTACGGTGACAGTTTCTGGAAATGATGTAAATGTAATTGGCAAGGTTGTTAAAAAGGAAGTTACTAATGCTGATATCTTAGAAAAGGTTGGTGATCATAATAACCTTCTTATGGAAATTCAAGCTTTAGATGATGATGGTAATATAGTATCCTTATCCGAAGATGCTAATCTTGACCTAGCAGTGATTTCAGGTCGCAAACCTTATAAGGTGTTACATTATGTAAAAGATAAATCGACTTTTGAAGAGGTACCATTTGATTGGAATGAAAAGGACAAGAATATTTCATTAACCACGTCAACTTTAGGGGTTTATTTGATTCAAAGTAAATTGACAGAACAACAGATGACTACTAAGGTTCGTCAAGAAAGTCGAGTTCTTAAGACAGATAAGGTTGAATACGTTGATGATGCAAGTCTTGAAGCAGGTAAGATTCGAGAAGTTGCAGCGGTAGACGGGCAAGTTTTGGTAGAAATCACAGATATCTATGTAAATGGTGAATTGCAATCAAGTACAGAAAAAGAATTATCACGTATTGAACCGCAATCTAAGAAGGTTTATCGAGGCACAAAACAGGTATCACAAGTTCCCAATGTTGCACCAATTGAACACAGTAAACCAGAGGCTATTATTGAAACTAAGGTTCGTCAAGAAAGTCGAGTTCTTAAGACAGATAAGATTCAATACGTTGATGATGCAAGTCTAGATGTAGGCAAAGTTCGAGAAATAGCATCAGTAGACGGGCAAGTTTTGGTAGAAATCACAGATATCTATGTAAATGGTGAGTTGCAGTCAAGTACAGAAAAAGAATTATCACGTATTGAACCGCAATCTAAGAAAGTTTATCGAGGCACAAAACAGGTATCTCAAATTTCAGATGTTGCACCAATTGAGGTTAATAGAATTGAACGTAATAATATTACGAAAGAGCATCAAGGGGTTTCTATTGTGATAAATACTAAGTTAGAGCCAGTAGTGATGAATCAATCGTCTTCTGAACCTCTTTCGTCAAAAGAAACAACCATAAGAACTAAGGGTTATTTACCAAATACAAGTAGTGAATATGGTTATGGTTTTGAGTGGGCAGGTATTATTGCTTTAGCAACGGCTCATTTTGGCATCATCTCAAATAAGAGAAAGAAAAACATAAAAAACTAGTTATTAGTGATGGATTAACTCAACTTTAAGAATTATTCCACATTAAGACTGATGGGAAAGTTCTCAGAAGTGATATTCTTCTGGGGGCTTTTTTGATGTTAAGGAAACTGAGGATTATATATTTGAAAAGGATATTGACGTGAGCGCAATTAACGGTTGGTTTCATGCAGAAGCACACAACGAAATTTTTGAAGTTGCCTTTATATTTGGGGTGCTTTAGCCTTGCATTGATATCAAAAATCTATATAATAATTAATAAAGAGCCAGTAGAAAGGGTGAGAAGTATGTTTATGATCTTGGTTCTATTACTTACATTAGCGAGTTTCTTATATGTTACCATCGGTATCGCCAAGAAAATCTTTTCAATTTTCGCCTTAATTACACCAATTGTAGTGTTGTGTGTCGGGCTTCTTATCGCAATGAATTAACAAAAGTCAAGGGGGGTCACTATCTTACAGGTAGTGACCTTTTTTGTTATGCTTTTAATGTCAAAAAAGACATTAAAGGAGAAAAATATGAAAGCACTTAAACTTATAAGAGAGGACGGTTATGAAAACGTCCATTATGCTAGTTTAGGGGAGCAAAAATTTAAAACATTGGTTGTTGCAGATAGGAAAGATGAACAAGAACAATGGTTTGAGCAACCAGAAATTGAATGTGTCCCAGAAGAAGTCTCAGATATCATTCGAAACTACACACTCCCATATATTGATCTCGGCAATACTGAAGATGAGTATTTGTTAGAACAAGCAACTAATAAGGTTGTATCAGTTGTAGTAGAGAATGTACTTGAAACACAGCCATTTATTCCTAGAAATAGAAATGGTCGCCCTATCGGTGAAGGTGTAGCTTTCTGCGATATGTTAGTAGGGCGTATCCAAAATGGAGAACTTGCTGGAACAGCAGTTTATATTAAACAAACTGAATCAGGCTTCCGCCAGCCAAAAGATTTCTTTAAAATGGTTGGACGGATTTTTCCTTGTAAATTAACTGAAATCCATATCCAAACTATCGACAATTATAAACTCACAATCAATAACCCATCAAACTATGTTGTTGAAGGTAGTATTGAGTTAGCTGAGTGGTTAACTAATTATCAACTTCTTCAGCAAATTGAAAAGAGTAAAGATAACTCTTCACGTAATCGAGATAGAAAAAATATCTTAGAGCGTACTCATGAAGGTATTGTCTCTGCCGTTATTAACAATGGTAGCAATGCAGGTATCATGGTAATGACCAAAAAATTACAAACGGTATTTATTCCAAAACATAGGGTAAGTTATGAGTGTGATTCTTCATTTGTTAACCTAGACGAAGTAGTATCAGTCTTTGATAGGGTGGAATTTAAAATTACTGGGGCCAATACCCAAAAACCAAGTCCAAATCAAAGAGAACGTCACATTATCCATGACTATATTCGTATCGAGGGAGATATGAAAGTTCTCGAAGAAGCACCTCAAGATGCTTTGATTGAGATGATTGATGATAAGAAAGTCATAGGACGATTGTTTAAAGTGCGATTTATCAGTTTTGATCCACAAAGTCTACATACAGTAGAGTTGGTTGACTTTCCAGGAATCAAAATTAAAATGAAGGACTCGGGTTCTTTAAATCGGGTTCCTTTTAAGCAAGGAGATGAAATTTCAGTTGTCATACTAGATGCTCATTATCGCTGGGTAGACGCAAATAGCAGGGGGCGTCGAGTGGCTAAAAAAACTGAAGAAGTGAGCAGTAATTCACAGAATACGGAAGAGAAAAAATGTCTGTTTCGTATCAAATCACGTTTCAATAGTTTCTATCCAAATCGTGTGAACAGTAAAATCTTATCAACATTTTTCACTAGTTGAGTCGCATATAGTTCCCTCTGAAATGGGAACTTTTTATTTACGTTCGGAACAGAAAATATTTAATAAGGAGGGGCAATGAACCATTATAATATCAATGCTATTGTCTATTATCTGATAGTCTTTTTTCGCTATGTCTTACCTATTACCTTGATCTTTATCGGTATCGGTAGGTGGAGTTATGCTAAATCTATCAATAATCCAGAGAAACAAATCATGGGAGTAAATTTTGCCTTAAAATCAATTTTATTCTTATATATCGTTACATTTATCCCTATTTTCATCATCTATGGACTCGCAATGATATCAAAGGGAGGCACACACAGCGGTGACTTCTCTATGATTAGTTTCGTAAAGGTCTTTACCCTAATAGAAATTCTAGCAGTTGGAATATTACCAGCATATGGTTTCATACAAGGATACATATATCACTATCAATGGTTGATTACAGAAGGTAAGAAAACAACAAGCTTACCTCGACGAAATCTATTCATTAGACTTGGAGTAATAAGTCCGATTGCTATTGTTGTATTTATGGAATTCTTGAAAAGAATGTTTGCTTACTAGAGAGGTGCTTTATGCGGAAGATCTTGAAATTTTTTTTTAATCGTTATTATACAAATGGTAAGCGAACTATAGATATCTTACTGTTTTGTTGGCGAAAATATATTGATTGGGTATATCATATATCTTTTGGATTATTTGCTTTCAATATTATTATGTTTATCTTCAGATGGCGTTTGCCTAATTGGGTATTTATATCTTTATTTATATTTTTGTTCGTTAATATGGCTTTAGTTTTATACATTGGTGTATGGCACAGTAATGTTACAAGTCGTCAAATTTTCGTGCTATTTGAAAAATATGATACCTTAAAACGAGCAGAACGAAAGAAGATTATTGGTAAGTATGCTATAAGAGCAGCATTAGCAGCAGTACTTATATCTTCTGGATTATATGTACTAACAATCAATAATTTTATCTTATCCCTCATCAACCGTATGTATGATGTGGCAGATAATTATCTCAAATATATGCCCTGGTCAATACCAAATGGAAGTCAGACAGGTATTGTTTTAAGTTATCATACCCTCAAACCTTTAATAGGAGCAGACTGGTTCAACAGTTTATTATTGTTGACTCCGATAGGAGTAATTGGTCTTATTTTTTATAATAGTTATGCAACTGGAATTGCTGAAAAAACTTACGAGAAACTTGTAGAGCAATGGCTTGGTGGACGTTATTTCCAAGACAGTGTATTAAGTAATATCGTTCATAATCAAGATGAAAAAGGTCAAGCAAATTTGGTTATGGGGCTTAACTCTAAAACTGGAGAGCAAGTGATTTTACATGCTAATGAGAGGACTTATCACACCATTATCTTTGGTTTGATTGGTACTGGTAAATCGGCAACGATTCTGATTCCAGCAATGCTACAGGATATGGAAAATATGAAATATTATCTCCTATCCTATCGTAAGTATTTGATGAAAGTAGATGAAGAACTGGAAGAAGAATTCTTTAGCACAGAGTTTGAACGGAAGAAAAAAAGACGTGAATTGTTGGAACAGTGGTATAACAATGGTTATGCTGCAGAGCTTACAAATGGTATTTATATGACCGAACCATCGGGTTCAATGTATGGCACAATTGTTAAGTACGCTCATAAGATGGGCTTCCCTGATGAAATGATTTGGACTCTAGATCCTACTAACCCAGGAACTGGTGCAATTAATATTTTAGATGGAGATACTACTCAGGTAAAAGGGGCGGTTCGAGACTTATTTAAACGATTTAGTGATCCAACTGGTACTGGTTCTTCTTTCTTCCTTAACCAAGAAGGACAACTTACTGATAATATCATTACTGTCATTAAAGAAGTAGCGTTGATACCAGATGCACCGATCAATTATATGTTAAAAGGTAAGTCTCCAACACTAACGGAATTCTCAAATATGTTACGTTCTAGTGATTGGATTGAAGCCTATATTGCCGTTTTTGAACAATTACTTAATCGAAAGAAAAGGCTTTTTGAAGAAACGTTGAATAAGCATGAAGAGTTCTTAAAGCAAGAAAAAGAAAAGTGGTTAGAGGAATCAGAGTACAATCGAGAACACGAACAGCTCTTTGATACTATCCTAAGACCAGAGAATGTTCATGAAGCTATTAACGCATTTAATGATGAAAGGAATAAACTTGAAAACCTCCAAAGCTCTTATGATTATTTCATCAATGCTCATCAATTAAATTCGTACACAGAGGAATATTATTATACTTTTGATGCTAACGTATCTGGTCTAAAAGCAGTCATTGATGACCTATCCTCTTCACCAGAAATCCGTCGTGTATTTTTCTCTCAAAGCACCAAGGATTTGGATATAGTTTTAAAAACGGGTGGGATGATTTTGGTCAATTCTGCTAAAGGTGTTCTTGGTAAAGAAAAGTCTCGAATGGTAGCACAGATGGTAACATTAGTTATGCAAAATGCTGCTCAAAGACGTCTCCCAGATAAGTCACCATTCTTTGCTTTTTATGAAGATGAAAAGAATGGTTATTTGATGCCAGGTAATGATAGTAACTTCCTAGATGAGTCTCGTAAGTTCCATGTTCCAGTTATGCATGCTTACCAACATGATGAGCAAATTAGGGACTCTATTGGCGAATCTGGAGCTGATGCAATCAAGATGTCTTATCGTAATGCCTTTACCTTCCAACAAACCTCAACAAAGGTTGTAGAGTTTATTAATCTTCGTTCAGGAGGGAAACATTACGCTCTTAAAGAAACCAAACGTGCAGCAAACGATGACCTCTTGGCAGGGAATCAAGGTAACTCAAGTGCGACTTCAGAGGAAGTAGTAGAAGAAGATAACTTCACTGCTAGAGATGCAAATAACCTAGAGAAGTTCCAAGTTGGTGGTGTTATCGTCAGTGATGATGAAGTCTCAAATATGATTTATTTAACAACATCTCCGCATTTTGAAATGGATATTTCAAAGGACTCTTTCGTCTCACATACACCTTTCAATAGGGTTTATGGTCTTGGAGAGGAAGAACCGGAAATTGTAAAAGCCTATAAAATGTGGAGAGCAGAAGTGATAGAATATTATGCTCAAAAAGAGTCTGAAAGCCACCTCTATGAAAGTGATTTTACTGAAGAAGAATGGCAAGCAATTATGGATGTCAAAGTGCCAAATGTTGATAGTAATGTAAATGATACGGTTGGTAAAAAGGATGATTCCCCATCAGTTAAAAGAACAATCTTAGTCAACGAAAGTATGACAGAACATAGAGAAAACACTTCAATTAGAGAAGAGGCGACAGAGGATACTGAGCAAAAAGAGGAGGTCGATATCTCTGAAATCCCTTCAGTTGTTGAAGACAAACAAACTGTAAAAAGTAAAAATGATATCGTTGAGTTGAAGGATAAAGAAATCACTCAAAGAGTGATCCTAGCTCCAACCTCTACACCTGAAACAGTTGATACTCAAAATATTCAAGCACCTAATCAAGAGTTTGAATTACCTCAAGAGCTATCTCGTGTAGCACGTGAGAAAGCACCTAAAACTTTAAAAAGTAATGTAGAACAAATGGCTATTGATGAAGAAGATGGTTTTTAGATAACGTAAAAAGCAACGATTTCCGTTGCTTTTGTTCTAATTTTGAGAGTCATTATATGTTTCTTTGTTAGTCTTCTCAGCATCTTTTCTTGCTTTTTCTGCTGCTTTTTTTCTCTTAATTTCTTTCTTTAGCTCTTTAACCTTATTTTGTGTTTCAACAACTAAATCATCTATAGATAAATCTGGATTTTCTAGTTTTTTCAATTCGAAATAGAGCTGACCTAGTTTATCAGTCTGTGATTTTAGATAGGCTTTAAGTTGCTCTGTAGCTTCTTTCTTTTGTTGTTCTAAGGCTTCAAGTTCTTTAATAAAATCTGATTCAGTTTTTTTGTTTTTTCCTGCCATAATTTGCTCCTTAATTATTAATTATATCTAATAGTATAGAGTGAAAACATTAAAAGTCAACCCATGTCACTCCCTTGAAAATAATCTATTCTTGGGTATACTGAACACTATAGCGACCTATTATAAATGAATCCGAGTTGTATCCTTTAAGTGCTTAAAACCCCATAAAACTGGTTGTTGTAAGTATTATGTCATACCCAGATTTTATGAATGAAAGTATACAGTGAACAATAGTCTAAGAGGTTACTGTATTTATAGGGTTGATGACTAATATTAGAAACTCGTAAATCATAAATGAGTAAATAGTGACTACTATATAGTTAGCATAACCCATGTTTTTTAGGGATTATCGTTATAAAAATAAACTACGACGTTATGAATGAGAGGAGATGAAAGTATCAATCAGCATTCTACGGGTACAAAGGAATGCTTGAGCAAGTCTATATCAAAGGCTAAGCATAACTTTAAAAATAATATCTATACTCTTCGAAAAAAGACCAGACTATATACCCTATTGATTGACTATTTTAGGACTACAAAATGCAAGATATAAAAAATAGAGATTTTACCTCACTTATTTCAAATAAAAAAAATAAAATTCATTACACTCAGAGAAATAAAATAGCTACTTACTTTGTTTCAAAAAATCAAAATACCTCACTGTCGTTTTCAGAAGAAGAACTTATCATCTTTTATCATTTACTAAGGTTTGGTTATTTTGATAAGGAAATCATAGACCTCATTTATACTGCAGTAACTCGTAAATCCAAAACCCCTAATTCATGGTTTTATCGTCTTGTTGGGAAGGTGAATCATCCTATTTCAGCATGTTCGGATGCTAGAAGCGGTAAGAGAAAGATATATTATCTGAACAAAGGTTTTAGTACCTGGTTGCTTACTATGATTAAGGGGATTGATAAAATACGTTTACTAACGACAACGACAGAATATGATAGGTCAGTATATAGCATTGTCAGTAATAATCTTCTAGGAGGGAAACCTCAAACCGTAAATATTCATGATCTAGAGACCAGACGATTAGTTGCTATAATCTTAAACAAGCTTTTTTTTAAAAACCAAGATAAGTCTGTTTATGACCTAAACATACAGGTCGTATTTCCTATTAGTCGGGTTAATCTTTTAATGGTTCCTGATGCTGTTGTATTTGTGAACGATAACCCTTTTTTTATTGAGTATGACCGAGCAACAGAACGTCAAACAATTCTACTTTCTAAAATATTTGGTTACGCAGAAGAACCAGCATTTGAAAATTCTAGTTTATTTTTCGTTTTCGAGAATAGCCGTAAAGATAATACGCAAGTATCTAAACGTTTAATGAACTTTTTGGAATATGTAAATGAGGTCGAGGTTGAAGGTGTAACTGGACATGACATGTTAAAGCGTAAAAGTATTTCTTTGTTCAGTCAAACAACAACAAATGCTTCTGACGTTATTGTCGAAATCATTCAAGAAAAGATGTTTTCAAATCATAAAGATTGGTGTGATTGCGAGGCTTATGATTTTTCTGAACTGCAGAAAATAGATTATCTCGTTAAGGAGATATCAGAACCTTTATATGATGATAAATTCCAGTTATCAGCTGTTGTTGAAACTGACTCATGGGAATTGAAAGAGTACCCTATGATACCTATGGCATATATTAAAAGTGACTTGATTCCACATTTAACTAGTCTATATGAAGAATTCTCAATAGAGTATGAACATATGATCATTGTATTCCCAAAAGAAGTCTTGCCAGAAAAAATCAAACTCCCTTTTGATGATTATTTCATTATTGTTTATAGATAGAGTAAAGGTGTTTGTGAATGGATTATTTGGAATACTTAGGGAGAAGACTTGTATGGTTAGTTGTTTCGCTTGTAGTTGTAATCGTAGTAAAAAGACCACGACTTTTGAAAGGATTGGCCCTAGTAAGTGATGAAGTTATCGGTAAAATCAACTACTTTATTTTCTTAACGATTGCTTGGCTAGTTCTTGTTACATATTTTATTTTGTACTTGTTTACGGTAGTTACTTTTTTCCTATCATGGCATTCGCTAACCCTGAATAATGTGCTGGAAGTGATTTTACAAACCGTATTAATCATACCAACACTCTATACGTTATTTGTTTCACATAACGAGGTTATCAAGATGGTTGATGAACTCTTATCAGTGAAAGAAGAATAAGTCACGCGCAGCAACTGCAACATATAATCATTTTCTCAACTATTTAAAAATATGTAAGAAAGTCACACGATAGTTTGAATTTGTTGTAAGTATCTGGTGTTGTTTTAAAGATAAAAAAGATTGAAAGGTAACGGTAATTAATGAAAATAAAAATTGAATCTGCTTGGAAAACCCTTTGTGATGCATTCCCCAAGTTAAAGGATAATCCTCTTTACAAGGGTTGGTATATTAGCTATGCGATCCTTGTGACGTTATCTATTTTGACGGTAGTTGTAGTGAACCATAGGGTTGTCTATACATTTCCGTTTGATTGGTTTGGTTTGCTTTTTGGAATTATCTTACCTTGGGTTCTTACGACCTTTTATATCGTATATCAAGGTGTGGACCATGCCCACCAGTTTACATCGACTAAAGTTGTTCTTGGGTTATTTATGTTACCTGTAATTCTGATTGGTTTTACCTCTAGTTATAAGAATGAATACAGTTATAGTAATCGTATGGTTACGACGGTTTTTGATCAGGAACTCACGCAACAAAGTTTCCACGCAACAAAGATTACATCAAACCAGCTTGATTATTTTAAAGAAGATAATGTCATTTTTCCTTATAAGAAAAATACTGCTTCAGAGATATATGTGTTCTTTCGACCTGATTGCCCTTACTGTCAAAAATCAATTCCAGTACTCAATAAGAGCTTAACTGAAAAAGAACGAAACAAGATTATCTATGTTAATGTTCTTGACGAAAGTGGCAAGGATTTAGCTAAAGCTATGGGAGTAGAGAAAGCAGCAACAGCAGTTATCTATCATAAGGATAAGAACTCTGGTGGATGGTCCAAACGTATTGAACGAATGGCTGGAGGGAAACATGAAGCACCTCGTCTTGATGAGGATGCTATCCATGATATTGTGTCAGTCGCAAAGGAGAAAACAAAATAATGTATTTATCAAAAAAAGATATTTCAGAATGGATCGCTAGCCTAAAAGCAGGTGACGAGGTTGCTATCCAAATAACACGAATGGATGGTGTCATAGTTTCTAGTGAGCGTGGCATTGTTGACAAGTGGTTAGGAAAGAGACTTATAGTTGTTAACGGAAAGCATTTTGTTCCTAGCACTGGTTTGAGACAAAGTAACGCTTTTGTACCAGGTCAAAAGACAATCGTGGAACAACTCTTTCCCTTGGATGCTTTGCTTTTAGATGAGGAAGAAATTACCAAAAGAAACACCATTATTCAAAGGTTGAAAGAGTCTGCTGAACTTCTAGAGCACGCGCAGACTTATTCTTCATTAGTCGTTTCTAGGGTGCTTCGTAAGCTATCAGTCCTAGATGTTGGGGATGTATATGATCTAAATGAACTACGTTCCTCTAGTAACACAGAAGACTTAGAAGATAGTGCTTTATTGGATAGACGGAAACTCTCAGAGAAGAAACGTTGTCTAAAGACTCTGGACCGTATGCTTACCAATTTAAGTCAAGATAATACCTTGGGTGCTTTTAAGTTAATCTCTCTTTTGGGAGATGTAGCTTCTGAATTTACTGATGCTGAAAATGAGGTAAGTGAATGTTAGCCTATATCATTTTGTTTGTCGTTATGTTTGCGAGCAAGTGTGTCACTCTTACTTTTGTGAAAAATAAAGAGTCTACAGTAGTCAGCACCTTTTTGAGTGGGACGAATCAGATTTTTCTTAATACGATTGTATGGTTTCTACGACTAACAGCCATGTTCCAGTTTTATCTTTTGGTGGTGGATAATAATCTAACTGTCATCCCTATAATTGTTGGTTTCATTCTACCTAATGTCTTGTTCTGGTTTAAGGGAATCAAAGCTTCTTTGTCGGATTTGCTTGTACGTCGGTTAAAATCGGTTATTGGTCATAAGTATAGAACATGCCCATTTTGTCATGAATCACATTTATTCTTTCGATACACAGAAGACCGCACAGCTGCTTATTACTATCTCTTGACAGAAGATGATAGTCTTGTAGCTATTGGAGATTTTGATAATAGTGACCATCCTGCACGTTTCTTTTTAAGTAACGATGAATCGCATTTTGATGAACTGGTTGATACCATGCTACCTTATATGTTGCCTGGAATGGAAGAGGTGGTCTATGTAGGTGGGCGACAACAGCGATTGGCTAGAGAATTGTATTGTGTCGATTGCCAGGAACGCGTCAGTGAAGATAGTGGAGTACAATTTGGTGAAGTACTTTTAAGTGAGCATCGGCATGAAAATCATAAAGCCCTTGTTTAGCATATTAGTAATAAAGTTATTCTTAAATATATGGGAAGCACCATCATAGTTGTCACACTCAAAAAAACAGAAAACTCTAATTATATTTTATTAATAAAACAAAAAATTATTCTATCTATGATGGTTTAAATATACCAATAGATATAATGTTTTTTTGTTCATATATATATGTTCTGAATCGTAATAATATAAAAAATAAGGTTATTTTCAGAAAAAACAATAAAAAAATCACTAATAATATTGAAATTATCTGTCAATAGTAGTAAGATGTTATCAACAAGCATCATCATATTCTATTCAACAGCTAGGAAGAAAGGTAATCGTGTTGAATAAACAGATTTATGGATTTAAGAAAAGTAAAGCATTTGGACTTTGTAGTGTTGTAGTAGCGAGCTATCTGTTATTTAGTGGAGTAGCAAGTGCTGACGAGTTAGTTGGAAATCAAGAAGTTTCTAACCAGCCAGCAGTTACTGAGGCATCTAATAACCAAGTTGTGCAAACACCTACAGCAGCAGATGTTTCAAAAGCTCAAGGAGAACTTGACCAAGCTAATACTGCGTTGACAGCTGCACAATCTAATGTTGAAGAGAAGCAACAAGCGTTTAATGAGGCTACTGTAGAGAAAGACAAACGAGTTGAAGAAGTTAATCAAGCGCAAGAGCTAGCTGATAAGGCAACACCGGAGGAAATTGAAAAAGCTAAAGATAAAGTTTCAAAAACTGAGTCTACTATTAAATTAAATGAACAGGATGTAAAAGATAAGGGTAATAAGGTTGAGGAAGCTAGTAATAGCTTGTCTGAACAAGAAAAATCAGTATCTGAAGCTCAATCTGCTGTAGAGAAGGCGAATAAAGAAAAAAATATGGCTCAAGCAGATGTAAATATTGCTCAGAAAGCACTTGATGAGACAGGTGCAGAAGAGGTGTTTGCTAAAGCTGAAAAAGCACAAGCACAACAAAGTAAAGATCAGATAACTGTGAAAAATGCTGAGTCTAAGTTAGAGAAAGCTATAGAGGCTGATAGGGTACGAGAAGAAGCTATTATAGCTGCTAAAAAAGATGTAGCTGCTAAAGAGGCTGCATTGGTTTTAGCTGGAACTACTTTAAAAACAACTACGGAACGAGCACTTGAAGCATCTAAGAAGTTTGAAAATGCTACAAATGAATATAATATTGCAAAAGCTGATTTTGAAGCAATCAATACGATTACATTATCTCCAGAATATATTCAAAATATGAGAGATACTTATGATTATAGTGATTATAGCGAAGAAGGAAGAAAGAAAAGACTCGAAGCAGATGAAAAACTTTTGGCTTTGGGAAGCAAGTTAAGAGAAATTCCAGGTAATCAATATAAATCTAATACAAATGATAAAAAAATTTCTATTGATATTCAGAATCTTTCTGATGAGCAAAAGACTGAGTTGACACTATTTGCTGCGGATTTAATTAATCAAATTCGCCAACAAATGGGAACTACACCTGTTGTTGTAACACCGTCTTCTGTTGCTATGGGGTGGGACCAAGCAGCTTATTACCAGAAAAAATTCACTAGTATGTGGGAAATGAAACATGATACAAGGTTCATTGCTCATAAATATAACAATGGACACTTTATCGACGAAGACTTAGCAGGTTCCTCATCGGATGTAACGACGATGGATGGGGCAAAAGAAGCTATATATCAAGCTATAATTGACTGGATTTTTGCATCAGATGAATCATTACATGCTTCCTCAATAACAGGAAATAGAAACAATACTGAAGCTGAAAAAAATTATATGGGTATTGGTATAGCAAACTATACTTCGGATGATTCAATTGTCAACTTCAACAATATTGGAAAATTCAAAGATTATGATATGGCAAATGGATTTAATACACAGGAAATTGTAAATAAAAAGAGTGCAGAAGCTCTTACTGCACGCTACTATCAGACTCAGTCAAATCTGAATGTTGCTACGATTGCAAATAATCAAGCACAGTCAGCTCTTTCTTTGGCTAATAAAGAAAAAGTAAATGCGGAGCAAGCATTAACTAATGCCAGAACAGTTTTATCAGACAAACAGTTAGTAAAAGTACAAACACCAGATGCTCAAGATGCTCTAAATCAAGCTCGAAATGATTTAATAAGATCCACTGCCGAAAATGAAAAAGCTCAACAAGCGGTTAATGCATTAAATGCAGAGATCTTTGCCAAGAAGGAAAAACTGGCCTATACAAAAAAAATATTATCTCAAAAAGAATTGACGTTATCTGAGAAAGAGAGTGTTTTAAAATCAGCTCTAGGTAAGATGGAACAATTGGCTCGTGACTTAGAAGATGCGAAAACTAACTTCAAAAAAGCTCAGGCTAATTTGACACTTTCAAAAGATGAGCTTGTTAAAGCAAAAGCGAATGTTGAACTTCTTCAGAGTGCTCCTCAGAAGTTAGAAGAAGCTAAAGCACGTTTTACTAGTGCTGAAAATGACTATAATAATGCAGAGAAAGCCCTTAAGTCAGCATTGAAAGAACTAAGTCTAGCAAAAGAAAAACAAGTTAACTTGCAAGCTAACTTTGAAAAAGTTTCAAAAGCATATAATGATTACATCAAAGCCAAAGAAAAAGCAGAACGTCAAGAACGTCTTAAAAAAGAGTATGAAGCGTTGACACGAAAAAATGCTCAAACAACGTCTGCATTAAATGACTCTACAAAAGTAACTACTAATAAGTCACAAGAACCATACTCGATGCTAAATATTAAACATAATATTGGTGAGAAAACGTCATATAATTCAGAAGGTCTAGTAAAAGGAATTAATAACACTACCTTGCCTGAAACTGGTGAAACATCTGCATTGAATGGAACGACAGTATTTGCATTAATGATGACTATGCTTGGTCTTGTTGGTTATAAACGAAAAGAAGATAAATATTAGTTTATTTTGGTTCGAGCTGGTATAGATATAAAATATTGTACTTATTCTAAAAAATCAAACATATCTTTGGTTTCTATGTTAAGTAATATCAGTCGACAAATCAAAGTTATTAAGTTAGGCTCCCTTCTGAAAGTTTTTTAGAAGGGGGTCTTTCTTCTTTTTGCTATAGTTAATTATAGGTTCGTAGGTTATAGATTGGTGTAAACGGGATATGATCACGCGCGTGAGCAGGAAATCTTGTAACTTTTGAACACAACAAAAAACTAGGGCGATGGCCCTAGTTGTAAGGAGGTTAGTTCACATCTTGGTTTATAGGAGATTATGATGTGAACTGGATTGATTAGGAGTCTCTGTTTCTATCAGGAGGATTAGAGACTGACAGTATAAGTTTTCGAGTGTAGTTTCATCGAACTACAAGAAAATTATAGCAGTTTATGAGAAAGGACACAATGGAGTTAGGGGGTGTCACATCTCTTATTATTAGAGAATTAGGTTAGTAGAATTTGATGGATCCGTAAAAGAGCTTACTACGCAATCTGTGGAGAAAAAATCAGATATGTTATTACAGGTAGTTTTGAGGAACGATCAAGGAAGCTCTGTCTTAAACATAAAGAAATACTTTAATAGGTTATATTTTTATAGTAAACCTACCATCATGGAGTGCTATAATGTCAATCGAAGAGAATAGTCTTAATGACATAATGTGTCCAACAACAATACCTTATTATCTCTCTTCATTGTAGTCTTTTGTTATTCAAAGAGGTAGAATTATGAATTATGTAGCTAGAATCAACTTAAAAACTGGTACATCCTATCGTGACGAATTAATTGATTTCTGTTTAAAAGGAGAACTGCAGTATTTGGCTATTGGTTGGAGTCGAATATATGGTGAGGGAGAAGTATTAACTTATTCTGAATTTTATGAACGACTTCGTCAAGAGCCTGGTCGATTAAATACTGTGCTGAATATCTTTAAGGATACACATGAAGATAATTTGTTTTGGACACGTGATTTAGATGGTAATTATTGGATATGTAGAGCTAAAGGTGAAGTATTTACAAGGTGTGACAAAAGATTAGACATAGGAGCACTTTTACCGATAGATGCTTATAAATTCGGTATGCAAGTGCCAGGACAAATCAAAGCAGCATTCAACAGAGCTAATGCTGGCACGGCTCAGAAAATTTATGATGCTATTATAGTTGAGTACTCAAAAGCTATTTATAATAAACTCTCTCAAACGAATCACTACGAGGTTGCTCGTTTAGAAGGCAGTTTATTGGATAACCTGCCTGATTTTGATTTGGAAGAGCTAGTGATTTCCTATATACAGGTAAATTATAACTATTATGTTCTTTCGAATTCTATTGCGAGCAAATCGACGACTATAAAAGTAGAATGCGAGTTTTTATCTAGAGATCCTAAACGGTTGAGAAAAGCAGTTGTGCAAGTAAAGGGTAGAAAAGCTGAAGCACTTGATGCATTACAATTTGAAGATTTTACCCAGAATGGTTATGAAGTATTCCTCTTTGCACCAGAAGTATTGAATGCTGATAAGTTGGATAATATTGTCGTTATTACGCCAAATGAATTACTTGACTTTTACGAGAATTATAAAGCAATACTTCCAGACTCCATCACACAGTGGGAGAATCTATACTAATCTAGTTTACTATTTGTGAATTTTCAATTATGAGTAATGATTGAACTCATTTTTGAGGTTCAAAAGGTGAAATACGGTTATGGATACTTCAAATAACAAATATAAATTAACAATTGGTAAAACTATTCGTAGAGATAGAAAAAGGAGAAAATAAAGATATGAAGTCTAATTCAAAAACTGTAACTGTAGATAATCATATCAATAGTTATTCAGAACTCTTATTATCTGTAAAGAATTTAGTATTTCGTGGGGCACCAGGAACTGGAAAAACATATCTTTCTAAGCAAATTGCAGCGAACATTGTTTCTAATGGAAGAACAAGTGAGGTGAGTGAGCTGTCAGAGGATGAAATGAATCAAATTGATTTTGTCCAATTTCATCCTTCATATGATTATACTGACTTTGTTGAAGGATTCCGTCCTTCGGAAGTTGAAAACAATCAAATTGGTTTTACTCTAAAACCAGGAAAGTTTAAAAGATTTATTGCAAAAGCTCAAAAAGTTGAGACAGCTGATGGGCAAGATAATTTTGATCAAGCATGGGGAAAATTTTTTGAAGCAGTGACTGAAGCCACAAAAACATCTCAAGGATATAATGAACTGAAGACATTGACGGGTTTGCCAATGGAAAATATGATTTCTTATGATAATAAAGGTGTTCAAGGAGTCCGCAAAAAAGATAAAGAGGAGTATCTCAATTATAATCAAATATATAATGTTTATAAAGGTTTGCCGGGGGTTCCCGAGGGTGGATTTGATACCTATAGAAAAGCAGTTGTTAAGCACTTGAAAGAAAAATTTGGCCTAAAGGATTATGTTGCTAGTGAAGTTAAAAATGATAAAGATAAGTTTGTTTTTATCATTGATGAAATTAACCGTGGTGAGATCTCGAAGATTTTTGGAGAGTTATTTTTCTCTGTTGATCCAGACTATAGAGGAATTAAAGGTGCAGTAAATACACAGTATAACTCTACGGAAAAATTATATATACCCGAAAATGTTTATATTATTGGGACAATGAATGATATTGACCGATCAGTTGAAACCTTCGATTTCGCAATGAGAAGGAGATTCACCTTTGTTGAAGTTACTGCCGAGGAGTCGGCTGAAAATATGCACCTTAATGATGATACGAAAAGAATCATGTACAGATTAAATAATGCAATTATTGAGGAGGGCCATCTAAATCAAGACTATCAGATTGGTGCAAGTTACTTCAAGGGTCTTGATACGGGAACAATTTCAAAAGAAAATTTATGGGACTACAAGTTGAACCCCTTATTAAAGGATTATTTTCGTGGTGAGAGATTAGCTGATGAAAAAATGAAGGCTCTGGAAAAAGCTTACTTTGGCACTAGTGAGGACTAGTTTATGATCAAAATTAGTGATAACACAGAAATTACACTAAGTGAGATAAATCATCCAGTTATTAATGGATTAACGAATAAATCCTTGTCAACTTTGGACCAAGAAAGGTTTATTATTTTTCCGCCATTATTAAAGGATTCTGATGACTTGGATGAGGGTAATTGTATCTTTCGCACATTTAATGGTAAAACGATGACTTGTAATATAGTAGGTTTTCTAAGTGATGGGAATAATGAAATTCATATTCATAGTCGTTTTTTTGAAACGGAAGATGAAGATTATTTTCTAGATTACATGTTGCAAAAAGTACTTCATTACAATGTTACGGTAAACGAAATTGCATCTTCAGAAGAAACCACTTATTATGATTTATTAGTCTACTTGTTTCCTTACTATTTGGAGGAGGCTATGCGAAAGGGACTATATAAGGAGTATGCTTCTCATTTTTATAATGATAGTAATGTTCGAGGTCAGATGAATATCAATCGCCATTTTAAGGAGAATGTGCCTTTTGTCGGTAAAGTTGCCTACAACACACGGGAGTTTTCGTTCGATAATAAAATAAATCAATTGATTCGTCATACCATTGAAAAAATCGAAAGTACAAAACCATATTTACTTGAAGAAAGCTCAGTTGTTCAAAAAAATGTAAAGATGATAAAGGAAATAACTCCAAGTTACTCTCATTATGAACTGGAAAAAGTGTTATATGAGAATATAAGCAATACGATAAAACATGGATTTTTTGAAGAATACACACAGTTACAAACGTTGTGCCTTAAAATTTTGACGGATGAAGGAATCAGTTATGGAGCATCCTCTCAGAAAGTACATGGTATCATTATAGATATTGCTTGGTTGTGGGAAGAGTATCTAAATTTAATGATAAAAGAACACTTTTATCATCCCCAAAATAAATTAGGTACTATGGCTCATTATTACTTTCAAAATGGTAATGGTAAGATTTATCCCGATTTCATAGGGAGAGATGTAACTAATAGAGTTATTGCAGATGCAAAATATAAACCAGAGAAGAATATAAAGAGTAGCGACTATTCTCAAATTTTGTCATACATGTTTCGGTTTGATAGTAAATTAGCCTACTTTTTACATCCTACAAAGGAAGAATCTCAAAAAATATTTTATTTGATGGAGGGAATAAGTGCGGAACATACTCCCCAAAAAAGAATGGATATACGAGTAGAAAAAATAGGTATGAAGATTCCACGTGCGACAAGTTATTCGGAATTTGTTATGTTAATGGAAGAAAGTGAGAAGAGATTTCTGACTAAATTGGAACACTGACAGTTTCCTTATTATTATCCCGTTAATATTTTGGAGGACAAATAGCTTATCGATTAATGTTAGCTTGCTATCTACTAATATGTTTATTCACTATCTCTAAATGACTGAAAGAAGTTCAAGCAGCTTTGCTTAAACAAGAGGAAGAGCAAGCTCTTCCGCAGACAAATCAAAGTTATTAAGTTAGGCTCTCTACCAAAAGTTTCTCGGTAGGGGGCTTTTCTTCTTTTTGTTATAGTTAATAACAGGTTCGTAACTTGCATATTGGTGTAAACGGGATATGAACACGCGCGTGAGCAGGATATCATGTAACATTTAACAAAAAAACTAGGGCAGTCGCCCTAGTTTTAAAGGAGGTTTGTTCACATCTGGGTTTATAGGAGATTATGATGTGAACTGGATTGATTAGGAGTCTCTGTTTCTATCAGGAGGATTAGAGACTGACAGTATAAGTTTTCGAGTGTAGTTTCATCGAACTACAAGAAAATTATAGCAGTTTATGAGAAAGGACACAATGATTTAGGGGGTGTCACATCTCTTATTATTAGAGAGTTAAGTCAGTACAATCCATTTCTAAAAGGTATTAAGAGAAATATCAAAGTATTAACGATTATGATACAATAAGAATAAGATTAGGAAAGAGGTCGATAATTATGACAAGAGAACAATGGATTGACTATTATGAAAGCATCAACGGTCACAAACCATCAGTTTTAGAAGTTGCGGAAGCTGAAAAGCATGGTGAAATCTCGATAATTTCTGAGTCATCTACCCCTACTGTTATTGAGAGTGATGATTATATAACAAGTCAAGGTCATACCTATAGTAAAAACTCTATCTGGAGGAACCTTTGGACCGTCTTAACGTTCATCCTCCGTGGTTTATGGTGGACAATTAGACTTGCTTTCTCAGTTGCATTATTCATAGTAAATATTATTTTGACCATTTTCTTCTTTTGTGTACGTATCACTGGTTTGATTTTCTTCTTATCACGTTAATATTAGGAGAACAAATAGTTTATTGATTAATGTTAGCTTGCTATCTACTAATATGTTTGCTATACTAAAGTCATAAATTGTTTAATTTATATCTATTTCACCACCTCTAAAGGTGAACTCATAGTCACGTGACTAGAGAAAAGAAACATGGAGGAGGAGATGCTATTACTGGTTCTGTCCTGGTGATAAGCATACCATGTTTAAAGGGGTTAAAAGGGAGCGTACTCGCTTTTAACTATCAGTTAAGCCATCAGACAGAAGAAGAGGTTTAACGCTTTAAAACATGTACGAGATAATTTGCCTAATTGATTGAAAGGCTACAACAAACGTTATTAGCAAGTAAGCATAACGAGAAGTTTTTCCTATGGATTTCCATAGGCACGTGCATCCTTGTTTTTTGAGACAAGGCTTGCCGGCTTCTTTGTTATGCTTTTTTTGTTTTTGAGTTTGGGTAGATGGACAAAAAGGAAGGCGACATCTCGATGATTAGAGGAGAGGAACAGGTGTTTCCAAGTCTAAACAGTCGGTATGCGGAGGAAAGCCTACGAACAAGTGTTCGAGGCTCTCCAAGGTCACTTTACAACAACAATTTTTTATAAAGGAGAAAAGCTTATGCTTAACAAAGTCATTATTACTGGTCGTTTGGTCTCAGATCCGGAACTTCGCTACACCCCTTCGAACAAGGCAGTGGCGACTGCTCGAATCGCTTCTCCCCGTGATTACAAAAATCAAAATGGAGAGCGAGAGACCGACTTTATTAACCTCGTCATTTGGGGGAAATCAGCAGAGAATTTTGCTAACTGGATCAAGAAAGGCTATCTTGTGACAGTAGAAGGTCGTCTGCAAACTCGTTCTTATGAAAACCAACAAGGCCAACGTGTCTATGTGACCGAGGTTAATGTGTCAAATTTTGACAACTTACAGCCTCGTGATCATAGTAACACTTCTTCGCAAAGTCCAGATTTTGGACCTGCAGAAGGGGGCTTTCCTGGAGGCGGAGAACCTCTAGATGATTCTATGTTTGAGAATATTCCTTTCTAGTACATAGTTCAAGGTTTTAAGAAGAAAGTAGAGAGTTCAGTCATACTGAGCTCTTTTTGTTTTGGAAGGAGAAAGAATGATAAAAGAAGTAGAGATACTTCCTCCATTGACAGAGGATAATTACTACCAAGATAGGTATTATATGTCCACTTCTCGTCTGAAGGAGTACATCAAATGTCCCTTAAGGCAGGAAGTTGTTGACTTGGGCTTTTGGCCTGAGAAGACAGAGACAGAAAGCCTACTTGTTGGTAATTATGTCCATTCTTATTTTGAGACTAGAGAAGCTCATGAAACTTTCTTGGAAAGGAATCAAGATAAGATAATAAGTCAACGAGGAAAAACCGCTGGCCAGGTAAAAGCCTCTTTCAAACAAGCAGATAAGATGATTGCTGCTTTAGAAAAAGAGGAGCTTTTTAATCGTTTGTATCATGGTACGGATGATGAGATGGTGGAGAAAGAACGGATTATCACTGGTACGCTAGAAGGGATTCCATTCAAGTGTAAAATTGATAGTCTGAATCTTTCAGGCGGTTATTTTGTTGATTTGAAAACGATGGAGAGTCTTCAATCGGAAAAATATTCGACGACACTTCATCGTTATACGAAGTCTCTTCTCTATAACATTGTAGAATATCAGTATACGCTACAAATGTACGTATATCAGGAGTTGCTGAAGCAAACCTACGGTTATGAGTTTACGCCTTATATTATGGCAGTTTCAAAAGAACCTGTTCCCGATAAGGAGTTAATCCTAATCGATGATACTATCATTGAAATGGGGAGAGACATCTTCTATGGACATGTTGAAGCGCTTAAAGATGCTTTAGAACATAAGTCTGTCGAAGGATGTGGGCACTGTGATTACTGTTTAACGAATAAGTCGTTAGTAACAGCAAAAACAGTGGCAGAATTTTTACAACAATAAATATAGAAAGTGGTCTAAAGGCCACTTTTTATGATAAAGGAGAAAAATCAATGACTGAAACAATTGCAAACACAAATGAAAAAAACCTAGTAGCTGAACTAATTGAAGCTAAAGTAGCTTTAGCTAAGGCTGAAATGCAGTTAGAATGGCAAAAGGCTGAACAAGTTAAAAAAGACGAGCCGGAAGTTATGGCTCCATTGTTTGAGGCTTTGGCCAAGGCTCAATCTGAGTTTGAGTCGGTAACTGCGACAAGTAGAGTCACGTTTAAGAACGTGGACTTTAAGTTCGCCCCTCTATCAGAGATTTTAGGGGCTGTACGTCCAGCTCTTAACAAGTACGGCTTGACATTGACGCAACAAACCAAACACATTCCGTTTGGTAATGCCAATGGAATCAAAGTTGTGACGACACTACTTCATGAAAGTGGTGTCTCTTACGACATTGAGTCGGTTCCGGTATTCTACAATGTCAATGATATTAAGAATCTGGGAGCACAAGTAACCTACCTACGTCGATACGAGGTGAAAACATTGCTTGGTATTGAGGCTGATAGCGAAGAACTAGATATGGACAATGTGCCAAATCATTCGCAATCAGCTCAACAGACTGGTAACTATGATAGTAACCATAATTATCAGTCAAATGCCCAAGCGAAAACACCTCGCAAGCCAACAGGTGCTAGATATGGTAAATCAGCCAAGTCTGCATCTCTTGCTACTTCTTTGAGTAGTAGTGAACAGGCATCACTAAGTGAGGTGACATCAGATAACAAAGTGGCAAGTGATAGTGTATCACAAGCAACTAGCGAGTCTGAAGTAGCTCCACAAAAGAGTGAAACAGCTACTCCAGAGCCAAAAGGGACAAAAGCAAATGTTTGTAACGATGATCAACTGATTCAAATGGTTGCTCGAGGTGAAGAAGCTGCATTGTCTCTTGGAGCAACAGAAAGCCAGTTGCTTGAGTGGTCTCAGCTAGGCGAAAGTCAAGGATTGACAGTTCAGCTCAAAGCTTTATCTGATTTTGTTTCTAAACAACGTCAGCAGGCACAACAACAATAGTAGTAGAACAATAAGTGGTCAGACTTTATTACGGCAACAAAATAAGAGAAATGTTAATTAGAGGTGTTTACCTGATTGGCATTAATTGAACATTATCCAGAGGGTAGAACTATCCCTGGGTGAGAAAGAGTATGATATAATAGGATAAGAATTATACAACATGATATTATAACGACTAAGGTAGGAATGGGTATGCAAAATATTAATGATCTTTTTGAAGCATATATAGCAGAAGAGGACCCTATTAAGAAGGAGTTTTTGCTAAATATGTACAACCATGCTTTGCAACAAAAACAAAAAGAGGTGATTAGTCGTGACTACTTTGTCAGATAGACAATCACGAGTCTTTTAGATCTTTTCCATTCAAACCGAACTTATGTCGAACAACAAGTTTGGTACACTTTCTCTAAACAGACACATCCAGAATTGTTATTTATTGGGTTTGTGGCCATTCTAGACTATTTTTTCCTATGTAACTTGCTTCGCAACAAATTGGTTTTTAAACTATTAGTTGCCGTAGTATTTCTAATCCCTATTCTTTTGATAGAAGGGATTCAACACTTCTTTCGTAGTTGAACAAAGGAAGGAGACGTCTATTATTAATATACTGTGTTTTTTAGAGGGTGCCCATAAGCCAAAAAAATATAGGCAATGTATGGCTAAAGTGTGTACTTATCTAAAGAACGATGGGCATAAGGTTCGAGTAGGATATGTTTCACTAGCGGGTCTTGAAGCCTTGGATAACAGAGGCGTCAATTCAATGAGTGAAACCGTTCCCGGAAAAAGAGTCTGGTTAATCGTTTATGATGAAGATCGTCCCTGTAAGTCCTATACGAATGAAGATATTCATTACTATAAGGAATTTGTGGATTTGTTTTCGTCACGTCTGAAACGTAGACTTTATTACGAAGCTATGCTTAACGAACTGACAGCCCTCAAAACAAGAACAGAAAAATGGTCCTAGGGGCCATTTTTTGTTTTATAAAGGAGAAAAAACAATGACAAAAAGAGAAAAAGCCTTGTGGTTACACGAGCACTACAAGAACTACTCCCTTAAATGGTACCTAGAGAATGATGCCAGATTAAATGCGATGTTTAGGAAAGTTTATCATCGCTATATGACTGACCTCAATGCACGCGCTTCGAAAGCGCAATTGTCTCATATTGAGGACCTGGGCAGACGTATGCGAGAGGTATATGAAGATGTCTATGGTACTAATTTTGATAGCGACTGTCGCTTAGACCGTGCAGAGACGAATCGAAAGGTGCAAGCTATCCGTTCTATGTGGGTAGTAGCGCCAGCCTAGGAGGAGGTAGTTATGGATAGAATTATGATTTTGACCAATACGCTACCTGAAGAAAGTAACATTTCGGTTATCTATAAGGGTGACGTTGCTGTTGTAGTTGCAAGAGATAACCAGGAGCGTTTGCTTTTTAAAGTAACCACAACCGTAGCAGTCGCAATGCAACTGCAGGCAAAATGGCTTGTGGTTTAACAGGTAAAGGAGAAAAACAATGACTGAAACAATTACTAGGAGACAAGTTAGACATCCTAAAGACTTTGGTGATAGAGAGCTATTCAAAAGGGCTTTTACTCACTGGATTCCTTCAGAAAAAGTCGATGCCTTGTATTCTGAATTGCAAGGAGATTTTAAGAAGGTCTGTGAGTTAAGTATCGAGGAGTTAAAACATTATGGATTAACTCAGAGAGATGCTATTGCCTTTCTTTCAATGCTTGAACTTTTCAAACGTTCAGAAGGTGAGGAAGAAAAGCCAACTTGTGTCACTGGGACTGGATATTTTGCTCAAAGTATCCAAAAAGCCTATGGACATAAGAAGCAAGAGCATCTTGTAGTGTGGTACTTAGACGTGCATTGTAACGTTATCGAGGAGCGAGTAGTTTTCATCGGTAGCGTTCATCGTAGTATGGCGTGTCCAAGAGAGATTTTTCACTATGCAGTGAAGAATTTAGCTCGCTACGTGCTGGTAGCTCATAACCATCCCTCTGGAAGTGTATATCCTTCCAGTAATGATATTAATGTTACTGAGGCCCTTGAGGATGCTGCAAAGCTCTTTGAGATGGAGGTCTTAGACCATGTTATCGTAACGAAGGATAATTACTATTCTTTTAGAGATAACGGAAGAATGCGTTGTTTCTAGGAAAGGAGAAAAAGAATGGGAAATATCTCTAATGCCTTTGGCAAGGTAACTATTTCCGCACCAACAATGTCAGATATTGAGGTGCTTGTGGCTACTCATAGGGTAATCAATGAAAAAGCTTGGATCCCAACGACTCTAAAAGGTCATCCAAGAAAAGCAGATTGTATCACAACTGAAGAAGGACTTGTCTCAGTGACACTTCCTTTTACAGCTTGTGGGAACTGGAATATTCGAGAGAATATCGATAACTTTTTGACTAACATCTTAAAGCAAGATAGCACTCTTAGTGATATCCCAATGTCTGTCACATTTGATTATGTAGATGCAGAGTCTGGCGTGAACTTTATTTATAAAGCAACCGTTATGACTCGCAATGTCCCAGGTAAAGGGATAACCACTGAACTCTTAACAGATGAAGACCTTGGAGATTATTCCGAGTCTTATCTGAAAGAGTTAGAGGGAGTCTATGATCAAGAGCTAGCTTTAGGCCGACTGTCTATCTAAAAATGGTGTTATAATAGGTATAAAGAAAAACATGTAGCGAGGAGACAAAGCATGAAAGAAACCTTCTTTTGGACCTTTAGTTCAGATGCGATTTCGACCTTATCTGATTTGACGTCAGAGGGTTTTGAAGTTGATTGGACGGTAAGGAGTTCATCTAATGCTATTACCAGTGGTTTTGTGATTCAAGGGGAGGTTTTGGGAATGATTGAGTTCACTCCAGAGCCTAGTGATGCATACACCTTTGTTCATAAGTTAGAGGTTCGTATGGACAAGAAAAATCAAGGGATAGCAGGGCTTTTGTTAGCACATGTTGCCCAAGATGCCTTCAATCGTGGTTTTGAGGGGCTCATGATGTGTCTTTCAAAGACTGCTCTTTTAGACTACTACGTGCGTCGCTATGGATGCAGTCGTATTGCAAACACCAACCGTGTGATATTTCATACGGCAGCATGCCAGATGCTTATTGACCGCTTTTTGACGGAAGGAGTAGACTAACCATGAGGATAGTAGAACAATTTAAGGCCGATTGGAAGTCTTTAGGTTTACCGAATAAACCTTACAAGACACCAGAGGAGATTGAAATGATCAAGAATGGTAATCTTGTATGGGCTGCGCGTGTTGAAGAAAAATTGGGGCGTAAGTTAAGCCCACGAGAACTTGATGAGATGCAGTGGTAAGTCACATCTATAAATAGTATATCGTGTAAGATACATCGTATATTTGATATATAAGAGAAAGAGGAAGGTAGTAACTCTAGGTTACACCTCCTCTTTTTTCTATGGAGGAGAAAAACAATGACAAAAAAACATATCTATATTTATAAAAATAAAAAAACACAGGAAGTCTTTGCAGATCTTTTTGCTAAAGACCTTCTTGAAGGCGTTACAACATTCCCTCGGATTGATAACGCTCAATCTTATTCATTTTTGGAACTCTCTTGTCTTTATCTCAAGAGAATTCTAGAAATGAAGCAACGTAAGGTTCAAACCTTATTCGTTGAGGGAAAACCCGAACCAGCACTTGCTTCAGCATTGTTACAAGCACGTGTTATGGGACTGAATGTTGTCATCAAATTGAAGACAACTGAAAGCAATAGCGAGACACAAGAAGAGTTCAAGGAGCTCGGTCTTGACGATGTTGTAATGGCGTGATTTGAATCAAGAAGGAGAAAAGCAATGACAGGAATCACTCAAGGTCTCTACTATATTGAAAAGGTTCACCAATATAATACGAATATTGGTGGCTTTCCGTCAGACTTAATCAATGATCGAATTTCAGCGATTATTGATAGCAACAAAGTAGATATGCAACAAAGTTTGCGACGCCGACCAGTTAGAAACGTGGTTTTGATTCGAGAAGGAGTATCTAACCTTCCTCCTATTGAAATCCCGTTTGAATCTTCACTATATTATGAAGTTGAGGAAATCAATCCTGGGTTATCGAAGTTGATTATTACCACAGAGCATGCAGAAGCCTTTCAAGAGGCTGATATACGCATGTTGGAAACTCGCTTAACTATGTTACAGCGAGCAAAAGAATGTGGAAATTTTACGACAAGTAATTTTCCGAGTCGTTTTCCAGAGGAAGCAAGAGACGATTTAAGTCAGTTAGATCTTCTAGCTTGGGGGACGAAAGATATGCCAACATATCTTTTCTGTCTTATGGAATCGGCATTAGACAGTTACCGAGGATTTTGTTTCTTGAGGGACTTGATGGAAGATGCTAACGGTACCCTTCAGCAAGGTTATGATAAAGCTGTTTACTGGCTCTATAGTGGCGTCAAAGGTCAGTACGAATATTAGAAGGAGAAAAAATGACTAAACATAGTTATACAGCAACATTTAAGCGTAAAGATAGAACCGTCTTTTCGAAAACGTTTCTAGCTTCAGATTTGTTTGAAGCTGATGAATATGCGTTAGAGTATGCTACTAAGCGAGATATTCTCTATCTCGACTTAGGGCCTGCAGATTAGTAGAAAGTTAAGCTACGTATTTTATACGTGGCTTTTTTAAAAGGGTTAAACGGTCTACTGGTTTTTATCGCTTGCCAAAAACTCGTGCTCTGGTGGCATCCTTATTGAAGGAATTAAACCCGAAATAGTTGATAAAAAAGAAATAAAATGCTAACATTTAATAAGAGTGTTAGCATTTTATTTCTTACGAAAGGATAGTGCTATTATGAATAATATTGAAATGATTATGGCTTCTTTTCAACAACATCAAGGATTTTTGACCTTTCAACAAGTACTTGAAGAGAAATTACCTTACAAAATGTTACTGAGAATGATTGATGAGGGACAAGTAGAGGTTGAAGGAAAGGGGTTATATCGCCTCCCTGATACTTATCTGGACGAATGGTTTGTGGCGCAGCAACGTTTTTCAAAAGGAATTTTTTCTTTAGAAACAGCTCTTTGGTTACATGGATTATCACTAACAGTTCCCTTTGAGATGACCATGAGCTTCCCTTATGGAACCAATACAAAAAATGTTAAATCAGAAGGTATACGTCCGATAGTTCTTCGTTCTTATTACGATGAAGGAATTATTAAGCTTGAGCGACAAGTGGGTCAGAAGATTAAGGTGTACGAGCCGGAGAGAGTTTTAGCAGAATGTTTAAGACCAGTTTATCAAGTTGATGTTCAAGTTATAGCTCCTGCATTTAAGATGTATTTTCAAAATCACAAAGTTAACTATTCAAAACTGTTTCACTATGCACAGTTATTCAAGGTGACTAATAAGTTGCAATCTTACATGGAGGTATTAACCTAATGTTTTCCAATGCAAATAGCTTTAAGGCAAAGATTAAGAATATGGCTAAGGATAGAGGTATTCCTGCCCAGCAGCTTCAGCAAAATTTCCTGATTGAACAGGTGTTGAAATTGATTGCTAAAAGTTCCTATAAGGATTCTTTCATTGTTAAAGGCGGTTATCTAATAGGACAGTTGATAGGACTTGATAAGCGAACGACAATGGATTTAGATGTGACGCTTAAAGGGACTACACTTAGTCAAGAAAATCTGATTAGCATCTTCGAAGAGATTCTTTCGGATTCGGATGATGTCTTTTCATTTGAAGTAGATAAACTAGAGCCGATTCGCCAAGATGACGAATACGGGGGATTTTCTCTAAAACTCAATGCTACATTTGATACTTTAAGGGAGGTTGTTTTCATCGACATTACAACGGGTGATAAGATTACACCTAGAGAAATTACTTATTCGATGCCATCCCTATTTGCAAATGAAACCATTGAGGTTTGGACTTATAATTTGGAAACTGTTCTAGCTGAAAAATTGGAAACGATCATTAGCCGAGGAGTAGCATCAACACGTCCTCGTGATCGTTATGACCTTTTTACCTTGTATCATATCAGAAAAGATGAGATAAATTTCGATGTGTTGCGTGAAGCTCTGGCCAATACTGTAGAAAAACGAGGAAGTAAAGAGGCTATTGATATTTGGGAAAGTCAGTTAAATAGTATTGAGACTGATGAGTATCAAAAGCAACTTTGGACACGTTATCAAAGACAATTCAAATATGCACAAGATATTTCTTTTGAGAAATCAGTTCAGATTGTTAGAGAACTCATGACAACTATTATGTAATATAAAACGGTTCATTACCATATATTGGGTAGTGAACCGTTTTTTGTCTCTAATCCTTTTGGTAAAAGGAACATTCATATCCATTTACTCGAAGGTTGCTATCAGGCATCCAGTTAGGTGCTATACCCATTAGACTTGCTATATCTTCAAGAGGTCTTTATCACACTCAATGATGACTTCATCATTAAGGAGTTGCTATGTATTGGTGGTAGTGTAAAATAAGTTGTGTAAACACAAAATTATTGATAGTATCTGATGATTTTAAGATATAGAGTAGTTAGAAATGAATTAGGGATGGTGGTTTAAAGTGGAAAAAGAAACGATTATATTTCAGCGTAATGAGTTTGATAATTATTATAGAAGTGTGTTAAATGGTGGTAAATATGTTGATCCTGATTGTAGAGAGGACATTGATACACCCTACTATAATTTTTTAACGGAATTTCTAAGAAAAAGAGAGAGTGAAAGTAATTAAAAAAATAAATATTCTTTTATCCCCCCTAAACTTGCTAAACTAACTAGTGACAGTGAGAAAAAGATAAAAGACAATGATAAATATAAAATTGTTGTGAAGCAAAATGACGAATTGCTGTTCAGACTTACTTCAGATCAATTTGGTTTTTCGGGAGATGAATATGTATATCAGCAATCCTATGGTCATCTCAAGTATCCTTTAGCTAGAATTAATTATTTATCTAAAAAAGAATCTATTGATGAGAGAGAGAGGATTTTAAATAAACTAATTAATTATATGAAAAATACAAGAACGCTTGGTGGATCTTTTATCTGGCCTACGCCTAAGAAAAGTGAAGGTTTTCGAAATAGCAATTATAATATGAGTCGTGGTGTAGGTTCTTATATAGAAGATCGAGTAGATTTAACTCTTTTAGAAATTAAACATGCACTAGATGGGGAATATCATAAATCTCAATATAAAGATGATATCCTATATACTCTTTATAAAAAAAACACAGATGGTATACGAACATGGTTGGACCATTTTGAGACATTTGAGAAATTTGTTGATTATTTTATGTTTAATAATTTTATTGAAAATGGAATGCCAATTAACATCTTGACAGGTAAGGCTATTTGTGAAGAAGAAGTAAAAAAATATAAAAATAAAACATGTCAGATCAAGAATCTCAAATTAAGTGAACTGTTAGAGATGATTGAGAGATTAGAGAACATGATAACTAATAGAACATGTCTGATGGAAGAACATATAAAGGATTATCTAGTAAAGAGATATAATATGGATTGAGCTCCCCCAAAAAAGTCTTCTGGCTTTTGGAGGTTATGCTTTCCGTTAGTCGCTATTTTCATGTTTAAAAAAATACATGAGGACTAAAATCAGAATATATTTATGTTTTTTTATTGATAAAGAATTAATTTTTTAGTACAATATCAATAGAATTTGTTCCATGTTATCACCTCATTGAGGAATAATGGAAACGCTGTGAAATTTTAACATAGCGTGAAGCGTAGGAAATTCTCCTACGCTTTTTTTGTATGTGAAAGAGAAGTGAGCCATGTTTTCGTATTTACTTTAGTAATAATATCCTGCTAAGACCGTCTGGTTGTCCCTGGTGTTTATTACATCCCTCAATAATATAAATGATACCTTAGAAATTATCTTTATAAGAATGAGAATCCAATGCTACAAACAGTTTGGATCGCAATTCATTCAAATGGTTATAGTTATAATCCTTCTAAAGTGAAGCAGTTTGGTACACGCATACACTCTTTTGAAAAAAATATCTAAGATATAAAATAAAAAGCCCTTAACCTTGGTTAAGAGCAAATAAAAAAAGAGAGGACTTCTTGGTACATGGGGTCTTTACAGTCAAAAACTGAAGGCAGTCCCGCACCCGAAGTCACCAAAGCAACTTCCTTTGAACGCTCTGTTACCAGACGTCCTACCGTATCCTCTCGTTATGCAAATCATAGCATAAAAGTTAGCTTTAAGTCAAGAATAACGTATAAATAACGGTCTGTTAGTGAAAGTGATCTGAAGAAAATTAATAAGTATGGTAAAGTGATTCAAGCTGCTCAATCCCTGTATGATTTTGCTAAAATGGCAGTTTTGAACTTAATGTGTAAAATAAAAAGCTCTTAATCTTGGTTAAGAGCAAATAAAAAAGGAGAGGACTTCTTGGTACATGGGGTCTTTACGGCCTGAAGCTGAAGGCAGTCCCACACCCGAAGTTACCGAAGCAACTTCCTTTGAACGCTCTGTTACCAGACGTCCTACGGTATCCTCTCATTACGCAAATAATAGCATAAAAGATAGCTTTAAGTCAAGAGTAAGGTGCAAATAACGGTCTGTTAGTGACAGTGATATGAATACAATTAATAAGTAAGGACAAGAATGATACATAATAAAGCAATGGAAAGCCTAAGAAGCTATCGGCTCTACGCATAAAATATCAAGCTATTTATGTTTTTACTTGAAAAAATAAAGAACAGCTGTCATTAGCACAAGAGACAACTCTAAAAGAGTCAGATGAAACGTCCGAACTTGTTAATCAACTTACACATGGCGCAGCAGTAGCAGATTTAGTTGTCTATGCATTTCTAGATGATATAGCATTACATTGGGAATCTTTCCAAACCTAAGCGAATGCTTACTGATAGTAGAAAACAAATAGGTACTTAAAGTTTTTTTACTTTGAATGCTTTTTTTGTTACTTTTTGATATCTTTTACGAATAGATATATTATAGAAAATAGGAGGTATATAAAATGATGACATATGATGAAGTAATGGAAGCAATAGAAAGAGGGTTTATCAAGGGTGATAAAATCGGTATTGTCCGACGAAATGGGAAGATTCATGATTATGTCTTGCCAGGAGAGAAAGTAGAACCTGGAGAAGTAGTTACAGAAATGGACTTGAAAACTGTACTTGAGGAGTTGAGTGAATAATATATGGAAGAGCTTTAATTTCAAATATAGAATCTTTTAGATTTAGTATTGTATGGTTAATTAATTGGTAAACCTAAAGAGAATATGGGACTAATTGGTCCTGTATTCTCTTTAGGTTTTTCCTTTTTTGTTATAATCTTATATAAAAAAGAGGTGGTAGTATATGGACGAAAGCAAATTTAATAGCACGTTAAAAAAGGATGAGAAGATAAGAGAGCATGACATGACCTTTATTGAGTATATAAAGATGAAGTCAAAAGACAAATTAACAATAGATGGAGAACTAGGCATAAAGACGAGAGAATTAGCTCAAAGAGTAGGAATAAATTATGAAATGTTTAGGAAAATACTCAATAAAACTAAGCCCAATCAACCGAGAGATTGCATAATTGCAATCTGCGCAGCTTTGTTTTTATCAGAATATGAAACAAATGATGCTTTATTTTACTATGACTATTTACCTAGATTAGATGATACTCCAGGTTGTAGAGAGTATTATATTATTCAAGCTTTACAAGGTAATAGAGAACGAGAGAATGATTTTAAATTTTTGGACCAGAGTGTAGCTGCAGTCAATAATACGCTGAGATACTATGGTTTTTCAGAGCTTCGTCTAAGTAACAAAATAAAAAGTAATGAGTCTAAAATTGTAGTTCAATCTGATGAAGAAGTTGACCAATATTCAATAATAACTGAAATTAGAACAAATCGTTTTTCATTTCAAGATTCACTATGTGACAGATATCATCCTAATCAATATCGAGTACTAACTCAAATGACAATAACATATCCAGAGAATATGAGATGTCAATTGGAGTATGATAGTAGAGATAATTTCCTCATTAAATATGAACAAGACGGCGAATGTTTTAGAAATATCCCTGAGATAGTAAATAAAGATTCTGAGTTGTTTTTACGTTTTTTCAATATTATAAAGGACATGAATTTAAGAGAATTAAGGTCATGTTATGAGACTGCTTTTGATACTAGAAATCATGGTCTTAGACAAAGTGCCAAGTATTCAAAAGGCAAAATAGAATTATATTCGGAAAAATATAACTATATCCAGCCAGAAAGAAATGAATATTTTTATGGTGAAATAATAGATGGTACATTTACTTTTACGATACAAAAAGAAAGTAGATTTATGGAACGTTACCTTTCAGTTGATGATTTCAAAAAGTATTATCCATATAAAAAGAAAGAAGAAAGGGACTATCAAGGGTTAACCACTTTAGAAAAACTAAAGAGATACTGTAAGGCTAGACAGTGGGATAGTGATATTGAATGGTGTTATGTGCAAGAATTTAAATCCATGAAGAATCATTTAGATGCTCTGAAAAATAGCTTAATTGATAAAAAGCAGTTTATTCGTTCCTATGATGATTATTTTTCTGGAGAAGATCAATGGCGTATATATGAATATTACAATGTATTACACGAATTTGGTGTATTAAAAACTGAAAAACAGGAAGAATATAAAGGATATGATCCATTTGCTGAAAAGAATGGTTTAGATGATGGGTTACCAATAGGTACTTTTTTAGGCTATCATGAAAGGACTTGGTTTGAACCAACTAAAAATGAAGCAACAGTAAAATATAAAAACAAGACAGTGAATATTGACGATTCTGAACTAAAATTAGCTTTTGAGTTGGGTATAGATAATTTGGAAGAAATATGTAGTCTAAAGTTGAAACATCCAAACCTAAGAGATTTGAGTATCAAAGATTTCATTTGACAAAAAACGGGACCAAAAAGTCCCGTTTTTATTTTGAATAACTTTCCGATTAGTTTAGAATTTAGATATAAGTAATAGGAGGTTTTCTATATGACAAATAGAGAATATGTAGAAGATTTGTTAGCTCTTAATGAGAAGATATATATTGATACCTCATCGTTAATGAATGATACAGAATTGGGCAGGTTTTTAGTGCAATATCAAGATATTTTTGGATCTCTAGATAAAAAAATAATTGTTACTCGAGAAGTATGTTTAGAAATTGTTAGGCATTTGAGTTCAAAGAATATTGAAAAACAAGAGAAAGCGAAATCTGTGATTCTGCTTTTCAAGAACTACAGTAATTTATTTATATTTGAAGATAAGGATTTAAAACAGTCAGAGGTTAGTTCGGCTTTTGCTGACTCAGAATTGTTATCTAGAATTACCAAAGATAAGTCAAAGCATTCACAGTTACTAATAACGAATGATAAAAATTTGAGTGTCGATGCTTATAAATTGAACAAATTATATTCCTGTAAAGGAAAGAAAATCATGGTTTGTTTTATTGATAATTTGGGACAACTCAATAAAGGAAAGACAGGTTTTGAGACAAATCCAAACACATTAGTTATAGAACAAAAAACGCCAGAGGAGCAGGTTGAAGAGCAGAACAATAATCAAGAGGAATCAAAAATCTTTCAAAAGATTATTTTGGGAGGTTGTCTTCTGTCAGTGGGATTTGTAATAGGTAAAATTAGTAATAAACTAACATAGAAAAAGGAGTTTAAATATGAATAAAGACTTTTTTAATTTTTTAAATACATCGAGTGGGAGACTTTGTATCTTTCTGTTTGCAGGATTAGGATATTGCTTTATTTATAAAGGTGGACAAGTTGAAGCTTTAGGCGTGAAAGTTAATATCCCATGTAATGAAAGACAAAACCTACTAGTTTCATCAGCATCTGGAGAATAGCCTGAATTATTTTTTTAGACTGATGTCAGTTAATAATAGGGTGATTATAGGAGGTTGAAAAAATATAAAAAAAGTGAAATAAAGGGTTCTCTGAGCTTCGCATACAAGACCTGTTATGATATACTTATATCAAGGTTAAGGAATGAGGTTTCTCCCCTCTCCTTAACCTGACCATTGTTGTTGTAAGGTTAGACGAGATTTCTCCTCTCGCATCTAACATAATCTATTAACTTCTATTAGTTATGAATCAGGGACCTCCCCCAAAGCATAACTATCCTTTCTGTTTTTAGTGTTATGAGGTATCTCCCCTCGCTGTTAAACTAAAAATAGTCATTGTTTTTCTTCTCCAGAGAAACTTCTCTTGGGAAGAGAGGTAGTCCATTGAGGGCTGCCTCTTTTTTGTTGTCAACGAAACTTATTTTGAATAGAAAAAAACCATCGGAATAACAGGAAGTCCCAATGGTTACAACAACAATATTTTCAAAAAACAATGACGTTTTATGAAAAAGAAGATATGGAGAAGAAGGAGAAAAGCAACCTCTCCATAAAATTCCCCGAAGGGAAAAACAATGACTGTGTTTAGGAGTACTCCTAAACACATTTTTAGTATAGCTTATTGGACGTGTTATTTCAATGCTAGGAAACCAGAATAAGAGTAATTTTATCTCAAAAGTCAACCTATGTCACTAGGTTGCGACACCTGTATAAAATAGCCTATCATGGCTTCATGGTAGAATTTAAAGATTATGAAAGTACACAAGGGCTCGAAGAGCTGGAAGGTTGGCGGTATTTTCCGATTAGAGCAGCAAATAGGATCAAGTCCTTCTGGGAGAGTAACAGAGTTCTTTCTTACTTGAGGCGACATCGGTTAAAACGAACGTTAATCATTAGCTATGCATTACTGGGAACTATGGTCTGGACAGCTACAACTGCTTATTTCTCTCCAACCCGAGTTACTTACTTAGAGTCACAACTGCAGGCAACACAATCATTTGGTAATGGCCTTGGAAGCATCACAGCAACCTCTATGACTTACTCTTCTTCAAATGGCTTGGTCGTTATGGAGTTAACAACATCAGATGCTACCAGTGCTATTAAAAAAGGGATTAATACTGAAAATCTTGATTGGCAGGTTTTCTTGCCAAGTAGTGTTAAGAATCCTGAAGCAGTGACCTTAGAAGTCATTCCGTTAACCGGAGATAAGGTGTATCTGGTCTTACGTAATGTGCCTTCAGATTATACGCTCATGGTTATTCGTGCGACAAATAAGACACCGAACTCAAACAGTCTCAAGATTGACGTTCAAGAATACGATGACTACTTATCATCAAGTTCTAATGACGCTTTAGTTTCTAAGCAGAGTCAACAAAGAGATAAGGAAGGGAATAAGAACTACGTTGATTTCTTTGTAACTCCCCAAAATGAACTTCTCAAAAACAAATATGTCAAGAATTTGTCTCGTGAGAAGTTTGCCCTCAATATTTTTGAAGAGGAGTTGAAATATCAAAAAGGACAACGAAAAGAACTCTTGGCTTCTGCAAAAACACTTGATGACAGTGTCAAGGAAGATACTAAGACATTGGAGCAGTTGAAGCGTGAGTCAGAATACTTGGTCGGTAACGAGTTAACCGATAAGCAGAGTGATATGGAAGCTATCGAGAAAAGTATGGACTCTAAAGAGAAGGACGGAGCGAAAGCGCGTGAAAATGCTGCTTATGTTCAGACAATCATTGAACAGATTGAAAAAAATATCAAAGCAGTTAAAAATGGTACCTACAAGTTTAATTCACCAGTACGATCAGTAAAACAAGATATTGAGGAATAAATATAAAAAGGAAAGAAAGGACTTTATTAACGATTATGACAATTGACGAACAACGCTATTTACTTAACCAAGATTGCCTATTGATGAAATATCAGCGAGGTAACGCTATGAATGAACCCCTTCAAATTTTTAGAGGGAAATGGGCAGACGGTTTAGAACGCCTACATCAAATCATTGATAAAGAAGTTGGTTGGAAGAACTTTCGTAGTTTTATCTCAAGTAATGTTCATCATGATTCTGAAACATCCATTGAGGTAGTTAAGACACACTTAAACCAATGCCGTATTGAATGTACGGACCTTTTGGATATTGATTTTGGAGAGAAAGGTTCTATTTGTATTCAGAGGGATCAAGTGGAGCTTTTGACTGAGAAATTCCGTTATTTCCTTTATTTTGAAAGTAATATTCAACCAATGATGGATATTGACTTCTAGGGAGGTACTGGATGAATCAAGAAGAAAATCAACAACAAGAGGGGAACTGGGGACTACCTCGTGGTCTTTACACGCAGGTAAAGTACTACGGTGTTCCGATAATGAAAGCCTTCATTATAGTAGGGAGTTTTGTTTTTCCGCTACAATTCAGGGATATATTTTTCCCTAGAGGGCAGGAGTTGAAGTTCCTAATCAATTTACTCTGTACAATGACTTTAACGATTTATTGGATGATCCCGTCTTCGTCTGGTGGAAATAAGTTCTGGGAATTTATTCATGCACACCGTCGGACAAAGAAACGTTATTATCCAATTGATAAGAACTGTTATCCAGAGTTGAAAGATGATGGCTCGAAAAACCGTCGCTACTTAATGGATAAGGCAGCAGAACGTTTAGGAAGGAAGTATAAATAGATGAAGGAGAGGACTAACCATAATCTTAGTAAGACTCCTTATATTGACAAATACACAACAGACCTTACTGAGAAAATCAGACCCAAGCGTCAAGATTTTGTGGCTTGGGGTAGACAAGATGAAATCAGACAAGTCTTTATCTCACTGAATCGATTAGAAAAAAACTCTCCTGTACTAATTGGTGAAGCTGGTGTAGGTAAAACAGCTATTGTAGAAGGAATTTGTGCGGATATTCTTAACAAGAAAGCCCACGTCCCAACACGTTTTCAAGGTAAGCAGGTTAAGCAACTAGAATTATCTGCTATCCAAGGGAAAGAATTTGACCATACAGGTAAAGAGGTGAACATCATTGCCAAAATGGACGGATTGATTAAAGAGTTTATGGCTCATAAAGATGAGTTTATCCTCTTTATTGATGAAGTGCATACCATTATGGGTACTGGGGTTGAGGGAAGTGCTCTTGACGTCGCTAATAGCTTGAAACCAGCCTTATCTCGTGGGGAAATCTATCTTATTTCAGCCACTACAGCTGATGAGTTTATGATTATCGAACGAGATCCAGCGATGGAACGACGTCTGCAACCAGTTTACGTCGATGAACTGGACAAAGAGGCATCTATTTTGGTCTTGAAAAAACGTCGTTCCAAGTATAAACGAGAACTTGATATTGAGATTCCTACTGATGCCATTAAGGCAGCAGTAGAATTATCTATTCGTTATGTCACGGATAAAATGCTTCCGGATAAAGCTATTGATATTATTGATGAAGCTTCAGCGACTGCAAATATCGATGGGAAATCAGAGATTACCTTAAGAGATATTGCGAATGTCATTCACCGTAAAAAAGGTATTCCAATGGAAAGTCTCCTACGCACGTCATCAACACCAGTGGATTTTGCGGAAGGGATGCGTGCTGTTGTTAAGGGGCAAGACCATGTGATTCGAACTATAGCACGCCTTATGTATAAAGGTATCCAGGGTGGGCAGAACAAGCGAAGACCTCTAGGAACTCTTCTTCTACTTGGAACAACAGGTACAGGTAAAACTGAATTGGCGAAACAAGCAGCAAAACAGCTGTTTGGTAGTGAAGAAGCGATGATTCGGCTGGATATGTCAGAATACATGACTGATAATGCTGTTGTTCGTCTTATAGGAAATGACGAGCGAAAAGGTGACTTAACGGAAAAAATTAAGAAGAATCCTTATTCGTTAGTACTATTGGACGAGTTAGAAAAGGCTCATCCAGATGTCTGGGCTTTGTATTTGCAAATGCTTGATGACGGGCATTTAACTGACGGACGTGGACGAAAAATCAATTTTAAGAATACGTTTATCATTGCAACATCAAACGTGGGACATAAGCGAATCAAAGATAAATATATCACCTCTGGTCAGACCTTTACAGAAATGAACAAGACTGACTATAAAGAGTTCATGAAGGACATGAGAGACGAGTTAATCAAGATCTTTAAACGTCCTGAATTTATCAACCGTTGGAAAATTGAAGTGACTAATATCTTGACGAAACAAACCATTGATAAGATTGTCTATTCAAAAATGGCTGTACATGAGAGCAGTTGGTTTAAAGAGCATCATATCCTTATTAATTATGAGGATGTTATGGATGGTGACCAAACTATCGATGGCAAAAAATACTTCTATGAATATCTCAGTAGTGTCGGTGTTAGCCCAGAAGATGGAGCAAGGCCTTTAGAGAGAACTATTGATGAAGTATTAACTGATGAAATCTTTGAGCAATTGTATTTCCTTGGGCGAAAGCCACAAGATTACTTTATAGTTGACGTGTCTTTATCTGGACATGCACCAGGAACGTTTGCGTATGGTAACTCAGGTAGAAAGACAGTTCAAGATAGGCGTCAGACTCATATTAGTGTCAAACGGATACCTCCAGAGGAGTATGGTAACTATTTGCTTACTTCTTAAGGGGTGTCACTAGGTTGTGACTCGTAGATGGAATATTGTAGACTGCAGATATTAAAATTTAAGGAGGCTGTTTTGAAAGAAAACACATTTTTGAATAACGTGAAGACTAAGGCATCAACACTTGGAATGACTGCTTTGTTGACGTTAAACTCTGTATCGCTTGCTTTTGCGGAGCAAACTGGAGGAAAAGCTACTAACCCAGCTAATGAGGCTACTAATACGCTTAATGATGTTTCAGGTATGTTGCGACTTGTATTCCCAGGGATAGCAATAATTTCTGGTTTACTTGCATGTATCTTGATGATGATGGGTGACAAGAAACGAACGGAAGCCCTTGACCGACTCTTGTGGATTGCGATCGCACTATGTGTTGGTTCGGCACTTGTTTCGGTTGTTGAATATCTTTGGCAACCCAAATAAGTAGTTAAGAGGTTTACTTTATGGAAAAAGAATTACTTACCATAAAGGGGAATCGCAAGGTATTGTTTCCCGATGCCTTGTTTCTTTATATTGAGTGGAAAGGAAAAGCAAATCCTAAAAAGGATGAAGAGTTAGCGGATATCATTGATGACTTAGATACTGAATATTTTCCTAGTAATAAAAAGGAAAGTATCGCACAAAGTCTCCCATTCCTAACTTTTAAACAAGCGGAATTACTTTTTCGAGAAATCAAAAAGCGTTATTCTCAGTTTACCTTGAAGGGAATTGCTCTTGCTAGTCAACCGATGGAACAAAATGGTCGTGTCACACGACCAACTACGGGAGTCCCTAGTATTGAAGGACAACCTCAGATTACCCCTTTTGTTATTACGAAAGATTACAAGGAACTCGTTACCCCACTTATCGAAGCAGCACACCGTGATAAACGATTTGAGAAAACAACATACGAAGGTATCTCTAACTTTTTCAGTGGTCCTATGGGGTTGCTACCATGTTATACCGAAAGCCTTGGCTTGTCTCTAGTTGAAATGCCACCCTATCCAAAACCTGGAACGATTGAAGGAGAACTTCCAAATCGTCTTATGTCGAATAAGGATAAGCATAAGCAGTCAGTTGCTGGAGCGAAAAAACGGAAGGAGAAAACAGGTAGGGTGTATGAAGATGAAGAAGTAGGACCGCCAAGTAAATTGCCATTGATTTTGGCTATTGTCTCTTGTACATTGTCGGTGTTCTTATTATTGATGCTAATGATCTATAATAGTAATTTCACGCGCGTGAAGAAAGAACTTGTGGCCACAACAGATAAAGTTGAGCGTCTTACAATGATACAAGATCATGAACATGAGATTGATGTCATGGCTCGTTATTTCTTGTCATACTATTATTCAGGAGACAAGGATAAGCTTAAGGCTTACTTGGATAATAACGATGCTAAATTTACTAACCCAGAGGTAGCGACTGTTTCTAGCACAATGTTGGAGAAAGTTGAACTCGTTAAGAATGAGAAAGATACCTATGAGGTTACATACGTTGTTGGTACAACGGATGAGGCTCAAAAAACGACAGTTCGTCGTGTTACTTTCAATGTTAAGAAAAAACCATCAGCTACTCAAGGTTGGGTAGTGACATCTGAACCGACAACAACAGCATTTGCAACTCCAACATCCCCTTCTACTGAAACTTCAGCTGAAAACACTGAAAACAAGGAGGGATAACCTATGGGTGCAGAAGCAACAATTGAGATTGAACAAGGGAAGGTCTGGCCATCCCTATCAGATATGATCTCTCAATCTAAAGATTGGCCTAATGAAGTTGGTTCTAAAGGTTGGGGAGGTGATAAAGATAAAGAGCTATTATTGGCATCCTTTTATGCACAGTGGGACCAATACCTCCACCCAACAACTGGGGTCTTTATAGCTTTTGGCTTTATTCCCGAGATGCTATCAAAAGGTATCTATAGTTTTAGTTATGCGATTGAGAAAGCTTACCTTAACATGTTTAAGTTATTCGGGATGTTTGATTATATTAGTCAGTCGGATAGCTTTGTTGGTCAGGTTTATAAGTGGCTCCAAATTGTTGGGATTTCTTTATTTGTTTTGGTAACGCTCATTCGTCTGATAATGGCAATGGCAGGAGCACCTTTCAGGTACCGAGAATTCTTCAATCATATGATTCTGGTAACTTTTTCTGTAACTGCACTTCCGGTGTTCGCTTCAAAATTTGGTAGTGCTATAGCAAAGGATACCGTAGGACTAGCCTATTATGACATAACTGGCAGTGGTCAGAGTGTTTCACTTTCTGTAACCCCATTTCGGGGTAATACGGTTGACCTCGAAATGCTGTATGCAATGGATTTTGATACAGATAAGTTAGGCTATAATGAAGATACTCATTTTATAGCGGGTGATAAAAACTGGAATACCATTTCAGATGGTAATATTTGGTTCACCAATTTTACTGAAACATATGGTCCAACCAATAAGGCAATGCTTCAGTACTATTCTGGACGTGAAGGACGAGTATCCTCAATAACTAAGTTCGTAGGAGTGCGAGAAGACGGTTCGGTTGATTGGGGGCAACAAGTAAAAAATGGTATAGCCTTATCTAACCCAATAACTGCTCTTCTTCAAACTAGTAAAATATTTTTTACTGGTTGGAAAGAGGAATCTGAGTGGAAAGATAATCAGGCAAAATCACCTTACAATGGATTTTCTGATGTAATGAGATCTACGCTCAACACCATTCGTTATGCAGATGGTAAGATTGCTTATGCACGAGTTACCACTTCAAAATCAGGTTATTTCCTTGGTTTTGATAATACTGCTTTCTTACCAACTTATGCCCGCTATAAAGTTGACTGGATAGCTCTGATCACTCAGCAAATTATTCTTTTACTTTTGCTTATCGGATTGCTGGTAACTACGGTACGAATGATTTTCAAAACACTTATAACAGTGATTATCTCACCCCTTGTTTCTTATGCAGCAGTTGGAAATAGTATGAGAATCTTGGAAGTTTGGCAAGAAGTTATGACAGGAATTGCTGCCATCTGGTTCCAACTATTATTCGTAAAAGTAGCACAATGGTTCTTAATTACTTATAGTGAAGTGAAGCTCAATCTAGGTTCTGGAGCATCTGATGTTGCCAAGAAAACTCTGGGTGGAAGTTTCTATGATGGCTTAGATCCATTCCAACATGCCATTGCGACGATTGCTGTTTACCTTGGTGTTTATCTTGCAGTTTCTCAAGGATCAAAAATTTTGGAACGCTGGCTAGGTATTGATACTAACCTTTCAAGTGGAACTAAGACTGGAGTTGCTACAATGGCTGTTGGTGCGATGGCTGCTAGTAAAATGGGTGGTGGTGCTAGAAACTTTGCTGTTGGTAAGTATAATCCAACTACTGGAAGACGAAATCAAAGTGGCTTTAACCGTCTCAGAAATAGTGTTAGTAGTGGAACCAAAGTTGGTGTTAAGGGACTTAGGAGTGCTGGTAGCGTGGTAGGTTCGACCACAAATGGTATCAGACGAGGTGCCTTAACTGCTGCTGGTGCTACTGCTGGTACTGTAGCAGGTACTTGGAATGCAATGGCAGATAGAAGAGCTCATGGTCTTAAGTATAGAGAGATTGTTGGTCAGTCAGTGAGTGCAACTGGACGCAATGTGTCTAGAAGATTCAAAGAGACTGTTAAATCTGGTAAAGAAGTTGTTGGAAATGAATTCAGGAATGCTGGTCAATTTGTTAAGAGAGACTTCTCAAGCAGTTTCGGAAAAGGTTACACAAGTTCTAGAGATAATGTTCGAGACAAAATCTTGAATAATACTGGCGGAGCAGGCTCAATAGCTCCAAAAGGAGATACTTCAAATATTACTCTTCCGACACAACCAAAGAAAAATAGCTTAAATAGTGATAGTCGATTCCAGAAACTTGATGCTGGAGAAGACGGTGAGTTGTGATAATAGTCTCAAAAAACAAGCCTTATGGCTTGTTTTAGTAAGGAGACAAAGAAGACTGGAACAGCAAATAATGTAATAACAAACATGAAAACTCTTAAGGGTCACCAACGAATGAGGTTAAACATGAAGAAATAAAAAAACAATTGTAATCATCTTCAAAAAACAAAACTTTTTACGAATAGATAAATAAAAAGTGAAGGAGTTTGAAGATGATTACCATTGATGAATTGAAAGAGGCTATTAAAAAAGGGTTTATAAAAGGTGATACCGTGAACATTGTTCGTAGAGATGATAAGATTCATGATTATGTTTTACCAGGTGAAAAAGTAGAGCCTTGGGAAACTATCAAAGAAGAATCGTTGGAACAAGTTATAGAAGAACTCAATTATTAATAAAAAGATTTGTTTATATACGAAAATAAGGTTGTTTCTATCATTATTCCATGTTAAGATAACTAGTTATTAATAGATTTTCTTTTATTATGGAGGTTAATTATGGAAAGTACAGAAAACAGTGTAAAAAAATGGAATTTAAGAGTTAGTTGCTTATCACTTTGGGGACCTGCATTACTTTTGCTAATAGAAATAATTATGCGACTATGCGGACAAAGTAATTTTTCAATTATATTTAACTGGTTAACTCCTAAATTAATAATTTCTTTTATTCTATACTGTGTAATTTGTAAAGCTATACTCAAACTTTTTGATTTAAATAGTCAATACTTAATGGAGCATGACGAAACACTTAGCTACCCGCCTAGAAAACTAATCCATGTCTATGGTTTAACAGCATATAAAGCTGTTCAAAAAAATATTGATTATACTAAAAACGTAGATCTATTACTTGATAACGGTCTCGAAATGTTATCACAAAAACTATTTTCTAGTTTAATAACGCTTACTACTATCATAGTTTTAACAGGTTCTAAAGAGAGTTCACCTAAACTCGCTTCATGTTTATCTTTTTTTATCATCACAATTGTTCTTTATGGAGTTTCTTTCAAATTCATTAGTTATATGTCAAATAGCAAGGAAAGAAAGCTTTCAGAATATTTGTTGTTGACTATCTGTTCTCTCTATAACTTACTAGCAGCTGTATTTTTCATAATCTTATTATTGTCTGTAATCTTTCCACATATCGGAGGGTGGATAAGTTTTACTATGTTTTATGCTGGAGCTGCTTTAGCTTCTACTTTTATGTTTTATTGTTTTTACCAGTTTGATCTTGTTAAAATTAATAAATTGAAACAATATTTGAAGTCTTCTGATAATATTGAGGATTAATTATAGTATCTTATATCGAACAAGTGGCTGTAGCCTATTGTTCTATTCTTTATGCTTTTATACTAATAGAAAAAGGCTCTAAGAGAGAGTCTTTCAGAATGAAGACAAACATCGTTTTTGATGTTTGTCTTTTTGTCTCACGAAAATTCCCCAGAAGTATAACTTCTGAGGACTTTGTCTTCAATCTGAACAAGCCATAAGGCTTGTTTTTTATTTCTTAAAAAAGAAGAAGAGGAGGAAGAAAGGATTAAAAAGACTGATGATGAATAGGATAATACCACAGACTATTAATAAACCAAATGCTGGGAAAAAGAAGCTAGAAATAGCACCTACTAGGATCCCTATTGAATGGATGATGCCATGAAGTGTCATGAATAGAAAAAATAGAGCAAACATTCCAGTGAGAGACAACGAAAATTTTAACCAAATTGTTTCAGCAGCCTCACTAATCGGAGAAAAAAGAAGCGTAAGAAAGAAGCAAGCGATAGCAATCAGTACCGAAAATAGCAACCATTTAAAAGATGTCCATGTGCTGATATAGAGTGAAAAATAAAATTCTTGTAACAAGTCTAGCATCCTAAAACCCTCCTAAAAAAGATTATTGCGATTGTATTGATTTGATTGTAACAAGATTTAAGTAGCTAGACAAGGTTAGAGAGCCCTAAATAGCAGTAAATAGTAAAAAACATGGAGAAGTATGAGTAGCTAATGGGTGTCACTGGGTTACGAACGTCCCATACTGTTTTATAGAATAGGGAAGAATAATGTATACGGAGGAAATGATATGCCAGGTTTAATTGAAGAACCAGTATTGACAAAAAAAGAGATTAGGAAACGAAAAAAAGAAGAGGTACGGAAAAGAAAACAAGAGAAGAAGAAGGAAAAGCAAACACAATTTGAAAGTATAGATCTTGGCGAACGTGCTGGAGAAGAGTTTGTGTATGTTCCGCTTAATAAGAAAAAACGTAGAGATTTCTTAGACACTGTTGCGATTTCTGACGTGAAGTCTATTCTATATGGCTATCCTAATCAACCGATACGATTAGCTAATGGCTATTCAGGTTATGTGCAGATTTTTGAGGTGTTTGGGCAAGATATTCAAGCAATGTCTAACGAAGAACAAGCAGCTATTAAGGTAGGCTTCACTCTTTTTCTGTCTGGTACTACCTTTGACATGATGCTTCAGACAACAAAATTGCCAACAGACGTCTCAAGTCAATCTAACGAATTCCTACGTTTGCTGGATGAAGTCAAACAAGAGCAGAATGCTCCAGAATTGATAATCAATGATGGCGATGATATTGACACAATGGCACGTAAAGAGAGACTTGTTTATCAACTTAGACAACGAGAAGATATTTTGAAAACAAAATATCTCGTCCAACAAGTCATTGCGATCAATCAACAAAATATCGAGTTCTTTATTTGGGTGTTTGGAGATACTTTGGCTGAAATTGATTCCAATACACGTACCACACTAACTATTGCTTCGAGCCACGGATTTGCCCCTAAAGTTGTATCTGTCGAAAAGAAGGAAGAGTTGTTGACTCAATATTACAACTTTAATGATTCACTGAATGTTTCGCCTAACCAGTATTAGAAGGAGTTTACATGGATTTAAGTTCACGAAAAATCAAGAAATATATTCGAGAGGGTTATGACCTCAATCTTATTAGTAGGATTCAAAGTGATATTCCAGATTTTAAATATGATGATCGATATTGGAGACAAGCAAACGGTTATTATAAGATTGCTCATGTTCCATATGACCGATACCCAGAACACGGTTTACCTGACTTCTGGATGAGCGATTTAATGCTTGTTGATAATGTTATCAGCTTTATGTCTTTAGAACATGCTTCAAATAGCGAAATGTCAGAATTAGCCTCAAAAGCTATCTCTAATATGTTAGCAACGCAAAACACAAAGGCTGCACAAGATGCCGATGATAAGATGCGTATTAGTTCTTTGTTAGACTATCGCGAAAAACTTGGTAATAATGTTCCTTCTAAAAAAATTCACACTCGCTTTTTATTAGCTGCAAACACATTGGATCAACTGGTAGAACGAGAAGCTGACCTCAAGCAACAGTTGAATCAGTATTCTATCTCTTCTTCAGATGGCATGCAAGACGTCGAATATCATACAGCCTTTATCCCAGCTTCTCGTTTGGAAGACACCCCACTACGTCGAAAAGGGCAAGCAGCATCCGTTTGGGATTTAGGTGCTGGCTATCCTTTTAACCATACAAACTTAATGGATACCTATGGCGTTTACTTAGGAGAAACACGTACTGGTGGTGTTGTTAACTTTGACCTTTTGCATGAAGATAGGGAACGTAAAATTCCTTCAATGCTGATTGCCGGAGCAGGTAACGGGAAAATGAAACTGTTAGGTAATTTGATTGATACCTATTTTGCTAAAGGCCATACCATTTTTAACATTGACCTTACTGGTAACTTAAAAGAACTTACGGAACTTCAAGGTGGTCGATATGTTAAGATGTCTGGTACTAATAATCGAAATCATATTAACCTCATGCAAATTATTGCGACGGCTTCCTCTGCAGATGGAGAAACAACGGACCAGGTCCAGTCTTTCTATGCCCACCGTAATAAACTACGTGCTTTAGCTCAAATTCTTGATCCAGGGTTAAAGAACTCTGACCTCAATAATTTATCGTCTGCTTTAAACGACTTTTATGAAGACCGTAGTCTGTGGAACCGTAATGCAGAAGTCATGGACCAAGAAGACTTAACGATTACTAATGTTATTCCAGAAGATTATCCGACTCTATCTCATTGGGTAGAACGTTTAAACAAGCTTAAAGAGGATAAAATCGCAGAGGGCAATGAAATTGATGCTGCAAGTTATGACCGTCTGTATAATGCTTTCTCTGGTCTCTTGGGAGATTATCGCTTCTTAAATGCGACCTCACAGTTTGAAGACTTCTCAAATGAACAAGTCGTGACCTTTGACCTCTCTGGTATTCAAGATACAGAGCTTCTTAATATTCAGCTATACCAAGTGCTATCTATCATTTCATCATATGCTGTAGCAAATGGAAAAAGGGTATCTGAGTATTTCCGTAGAGGGATAATCGGGGGAGCTAAGAGTCAACGACCTCATAGTATTATTACCATTAACGGAGCACATAAGCTCTTTAATTATCGTTATTCAGAGTCTCTTAACTTTCTAAAGGATTTGATTGAGAATGTAAGTAGTAACTATTCTGCGTTTATCATGGAAATGAGCTCATTAGATAACATCCTTTTGAATGCAAATTCTACGGACGCAGTGGATTACGTTTTAGCTACACGCGCGATTTTTTCTATGATGACGTATCGTGTCTTTTCTCAATTAGGTGATTTGACTATCCCTCGTCTAGCAGATGCTTTACAAGGGGAAATGACCGAGAGTGAACTTTCGTCACTTAAATATTTAAGAGATGGTGATTTCTTCCTAAATATTGCTTCTGTCAAGAACTTAGTCTTTAATCATCAGCTAGCGGATAATAGGTCTTATGGGAAATATCCATATGATGAACATGTTCGCTATGCATTCTTACCTTAGAAATAGCAAAAGGGGGAAATACAATGAACCTAAAGCAACCAAATTCTTGTGAGACATTTCAACTGCAAACTAAAATTTTGACAGAGGATAATCCACATGATTTGGAAAGAATTGTAAATGATTACTTGGAAATCTTGGCTTACAAAAAGACCTGTCGTGTTGTTGATATTACTTATCAGATGCGAAAAACACATCTTTTAAGTAGTTTATGTGGCTTATTTGGAAGTCAGCAAGTGGATGAGTACTCAGCCATGATTATCTACCAAGAACCTGCTCGATTTGAGTCGAGAATATTTGAATCAGAAGAAGAACCAGAGGAGGAAATTTAATTAATGACCACACTAATGCAAATGTCACTATGGGTTAACAATATTGCTTATGACATTAAGACACTACGTTTCTTTAGGATAGTTTCCTTCATTATTAGTTTAGTTCTTGGTTTGGTTGGTTTCTATAGCTATCTCATGCTCTATCAGACACTTTTATTCGCCTATGGTGTTCATTTTATGGCTATTGCCTATACACCATATGTGTTCTGTGCCTTGATTGTAGCCCTTTATCAGCTACTTACTGGTAAGAGACGTGAACGTATCAAGAAAGCAAAGCGTATCCTTATGTTTAGTCTTCTTCCTATTTGTTTGATGAACACCTGGGGCTTTATCACGCTAGTGACTTGGGGGCTTGCATGGGTTATGGCTAAACTAGAGTATAACCATAGAAAACGTGCTGTTAAGATCGTATCATTCTTCTCAAAGGAATATTCACCTCTTTTTGAAAAGAGATTGGCCAATCGAAGTAACTATTATGCTTATCAATCTGCTTATCGTCTCCTAGACTTGATTCAGGTATCAGCTTATGAAGAACTCTTTAAGGAAGAAGTGACGGAAAAAGATTATAAAGCTGGTCTCGTTGTTAAGGAGTTACACCGTACTTTTAAAATCAAAGGTGTACCTTTTTCTAAGGTAACAGTAACAGATAAACTCTATATTGCTCCACAAAAAATGCCTATTATTGGCTTAAGGAGGTTTTAATATATGGTATCTTATCGTTTTAAACGAGATGGTCAGTATATTCAGCGTGAACTAGATCTAGAACCTCTTGATGAGCATCAAGACCAAGTCTATCCGGAAAGCCTTGAAGAGCAAGTAGATTATTCAGCATTTTACGATACCTACTATGACGGTTTTGATGAAGACAGTATCGCACGTGAACAAGAGAAAAAACAAGGTCTCATTGCGCGTGGGAAAGAAAGGTTATCCAGTGTCAAGGAGGATGTGACAGACTATTATAATTTGCAAGTGGAACGTCACAAAGACTATTACTCAGATGAAGATTCATTTTGGATGCGAAAGCAACAACAAAAACGAAATCGAAAATTCATTAAACAAAGTATCTTTCTTGCCCTAGGACTTTTACTTGTATTTGGTTGGTATTGGCTAACCGCACTACTTCATTAAGGGGGTGACTAAGATATTTGAAACGAATAGGTGATAAAGCTGCTCGTGTTCTTCTAACGATTTTTGGAGTGAAGACAACCATTATTATAGGAACTATTTTAACTTTTGCGGTTATCTTAATTGCAATTATCACTGGTTTAATGGGGACAATTAGTACTTCCGGTGGGAAAGGTAGCAAGACTAACGCCCAATGTGTAACCTACCAAAAAGATGGCGATGAAGAAGACGATGATGGCTCTAAGCCTCAATCGACTTCTACTAAAACTGACTCAGCATCTGCTGGCGACTCTGATCCCTTTACGAAGGGGACAAAAGCCTATGAAAATGCCCACAAAGTCTTTATGGCTTTTGTGAATGCTGGATTGTCTGGGGAATCTGCTGCAGGTGCTGTTGGTTGGGCAAACTCTGAAGGGAGCTATGACATCATTGGACGTGCCCAAGGGCATTATGGTGGTGGTATCAACGACTCCATTTCTAAGGGAGCTGTTCCAACGACAGGTGGGACATCTAACACACTTGGTGGTGGTGGAATCTTCCAGTTTGACCCCTACACGAAATATGCACCTCTTAATAGTCCAGATTGGGAAGATGCTGATAAGATGGTTGCCTTTGTTATCGATGCCATCTCAAAAGGTGACTGGAACCCAGCCTATGACGAATCTGGCCATAACTGGTCATTCCAGGAGTTTGCGAAACAAACCAATATCGATGAAACTGCTATGTCATGGAATGCCTACGAGCGAGGCAATATGGCTTATGTCAAACCAGAACAGAAGAAGGCGGATGCAAGGAAGTTTGCGGAAGTCTTCGAAGCAAGTAAATATAAGTACGATGATGCCAAGTTCCAAAAGGCGTTTGGTGGTGGCGGTGCTTCTTCCAATAACTCCTCGTCAAGTAGTCAAAGTTCAGATGATGATGACGGTGACGACGATGAAGAAGATAGCGACAACGAAGACGATGATAATGATAGCAGTTCATCAAGTGACTCTAGCAACAAGGCTAGCAAAAAAGACAGCGATAAGGATAAAAAGACTATTGATACTGACAAAGCTATCAAGTGGTATAAGGATAAGCTAGGCAAGGTTAAGTATTCTCGTGATGCTCGTACTGGACCAGATAGTTATGACCATTCATCTGCTCTATACTATGCCCTTGTTGACGGCGGTGCTAAAGAATCTGGATCTCCAGTAGATACCGATTCAGAACACGACTGGTTGAAAGACAATGGTTATGAGTTAGTGTATGAGGGTTCCTGGTCGTCTAAAGATGATGTTCAAAACCGTGAAAAAGGAGACGTCATTATCTGGGGTACGAAAGGTAGTAGCTCTGGAGATAAAGGACAGACCATGCTAGTTGAGGACAAGGAAAATATTATCCAATGTTCCCCATCGACAGACGGGATTGCTGAGAATAATTATGGTCAATATCGAGACCGTATTACTATGGACTACGGAAAAGTCTATGTCTATCGTCCAAAAGAGTCAGAAGACAAGAAGTATAAGGATGATGACAAGGAAGAAGTAGATGCAGATACGTGTGGTAATAGCGATAGTAGTAATCTCAGTACTGATACAGGTCAGCCCCTTGATGTCCCTTATACCATTACCCAACTTTTCGGTGCATCAGCTAATGCAGGTGGACCAAATGCAGGTTCAGGACACACAGGAATGGATCTTGCAGCACCAGAAGGTTCTCCTATTTATGCCGTAACAGACGGTGAAGTAGTAGAGGTCAATGAAGAGGCGATGAATATCGACGGTAACCACGTGATGCACACTCTTCCAGACGGCACTATTATATATTATGGACATATGCGTGATGTTCCTCTTGTTAAGAAAGGTGATAAGGTCAAAAAAGGCCAACTTATCGGATATGTTGGACAAACGGGTGCAGCTACTGGACCACATATTCACTTTGAACGTCGGAAAACGAAAGTCTTCCAGTATGGTGATTTCTTAAGTCCAGCATCAATTATTTTAGGAGATACCCAACCACAAGTTGGTATGGTGATTGATCCTAAGACACAAAAAGGTGGAGCACCATCTAAAGAATAGACCAAAGAGAAGACATAGTAGTTAGTAATAAAAATGGTATTTTTTACATAAACATAGTTATGTATATATTGGAAAAGGGAGTCTCAAAGTGGGACCCCTTTTCTGAGTTATTGATAGTTACTAGTAATACATAAAAATATATTATTGAATTATTAATATTTCGAACGGAATAAAAATATTGATTTTTATGGTTCAAAAAATTTCAATATAAAATAATTTTTTCTGACATAATGTATTTGTAAAAGTCAAAAGGAGGTCAAATAATATGAATTTTAAAGAATAAAATACAACTGCAAGCTAAGAATACCGTCTTCTTATTCTTTCTTGCTCAAAAAAATTTAACTGAAAAAAAATTTTTTCTGACATAATATAATTGATAAAACGAAGGGAGGTGTTAATTATGAAAAGTTTAGGAAAGATCCTGCGAAAAGTTGGAATTACGTTTTTCTTCTTTTTAGTAGTGATTTTAGTTATTATTGCAGTCAAAGCTGCATGTAAATAGGTTATCAAATTATTATAATTAGATAGGAGGTTAGTGTGCTTGTAAAATAAGATTTTGAAATTATTTCCTGCTAACATAGAGAAGTGTAGAATCAAAATAAAAAGACTGCTTAGTCTTTTCAGAACGTAGACAAACCCTACCAGCAATAGAAAAATTGCTATATTCTAGGTTTGATACCATCTAGTGAAAACTCTTGGGAATGTTGATATAGCGCTATTCTTAAGAGTTTTTTAGTTTCTCTAATGAAAGAAAAAGACTGAAGAAAATTGTCCAAAACGGACTTTTTCTTTAGTCTGAAATGTAAGAGTAATTCTTACATTTTTTTCTGTTTGGATTAAAGTTGTACGCTGAACTAGGGAATAGATGTTTTTATTCGTAACTAATCACGTTGAGACTTTTTACTAATGAAATAAAATTTAAAGTTTTTTTGATTGCTTCAATCAATACTTTTCTGTTCTTGTCGATAGGTTGCAGGAGTCATTCCGTAGGATTTTTTGAAGAGTGAGTAGTAATGATTTAAGTTTGAAAATCCTGCTTCTAGGGCGATATCTCGGATAGAGCTTTTGGAATGAAGAAGAGCAGGTAGAGTAGACTCTAGGCGTTTTTTTTGGAGTAGCTTAATAAACGTTTCCCCTGTGTATTCTTTGACAAGAGAGCTGAAGTAACTAGCGTTATATCCAAACTGTAGGGCACAGCTATCCAATGTAGCGTGAGTATAGTTGTCTTCTATATAGGCTAATATTTCTAAGGTTAATTGTTTTTTGTGGGAATTTTGATTTATAAGATTTGATTCGATTGAAAATGACCGAATAAGTTCCAAAAATACTAGTTGTAAGAGATGATTTTTGTAATCCTCGTCCAAAAACTTAGGTTCGAATACCTCAACCAAAAGTTGTTGAAATAAAAGTTTTAGGTTTTGTGATTCCTTACAGTGAAAGAGTAAAAACTGATTATGATTGTTAGTGTCACTAATAGCTTGAAAAAGAAATTTTGTTAATGCTGACTGATTCTGTAGATGATTAAAAAAATGTTTTTTAAAGAAGTTCTGTTCAATATTAATACTGATGATGATATCAGCATAATCTGCACTATCAACCTTATGAGTTGCTTGTGTATCTATAAGAATTAAATCACCTTCAGATAAAGTGATTTTTTTACCATTGACGTAATGTGTACATTTTCCATGATAAATATAGTTTAACTCTATAACATCCGTAATATGATCTGGAACGGGAGCAAAGCGGCTTTGTTTACGGATGTGGTATTGGGAATTATTTGAACCACTTACCATATCTTTCATATAAAATTGGAATACTTCAGTATTATCTATATAAACAGATGAAGAAGACTGTCTGTAGTCCCAATATTCTTTTTTTTGATATCTTTTTTCGCTATCTGTTAACTCATAAAGTTTTTGTTCTAAAGTCTCAAAATCCATATAATCACTTCCAAAAAAATGGTATTAAATTCATGATAAAACGATATTTTTATTATAGCATGTAAGCGTTATAATTACTAATGTAGTATATATTTTAGTTATTGGTGCTATTATAGAAAATTGATACTTGAAAATAAACTTTAGATAAAATATAAATATCTGGCTAGGAGAGAACAATGAAATATTTTGAAAAACAATTAGACAAAAACGGGTCTTATGCGAAATATTATTTACAAGAAGCAAATGGAGAAATTGATAGTGAAAGAGTCTATCCAGTTATTGTGATTTGTCCAGGAGGTGCGTTCTTTTGGACATCATTTCGTGAGGACGAAGCTGTCGCACTTCGCTTTTTAGCAGAAGGGTTCCATGTTATTGTAGTTCATTATGCTACAGAGGGCTTAAAGAAGATGGCTCCTGATAAAATTGAGGATTTACCTCAAAATCCAGTTAGTGCCTTTCCAAACCCTCTTGTAGCTTTATCAAAAACTGTTGCAGACATTAAAGAAAATGCGATGACCTACCATGTAGATTTGGACTATGTAGTTGTTGCTGGTTTCTCAGCTGGAGGTAATATTGCTGGTCAGTTGGGAGTATATTGGGATAAAGAGTGGCTTCTAGATTTGGTAGCCAAGAAGGCAGAATTAATACGTCCAACTCACTTATTGCTATCTTATGCAGCTTTTGATGTTTACCCGAATGCAGATCCTTTGATATTCAATAAAGTAGCTTATGCTGCAACAGGTAAGGAGTTTCCAACTCAAGAGGAACTCGACAAAGTGAATCCGATAAAGAATGTTAGTAAAAAGACTCCACCAAGCTTTGTATGGCATACGATGGAGGATAAACTCGTCCCGGCAGAAAATGCCTTACGTTACTGTAGTGAGTTGGTAAGAGTAGGAGTTCCCTACGAACTGCATATATTTAATAAGGGGAAACATGGTCTTGTATTGGGGGACTTAAGAACAGGTGTAAAAGAAAGTAATCAAAATGCTCAGGTTTATAAATGGATAGACTTATTTTTGGAGTGGTTAGCACCTATAAAAAGTCGAAGACGAGGTTTTATTAACCCAATTGATGAGTGATAAAGAATGAATCTCAAAGTATGGGGTTCATTTTTTATTTTGGAAACAGATTTGAAAATAGACACTCCGATTTAATCTAAAAAAGTGATAGTAATTACATAAAGAATGGTTATTTAATTTAAAAATGAAAGCGCTACAATAGTTAGTGTAAAAGAAGAAACAAGAAAAATTTACTACACTAAAAAATGATAGTAATGGAAAGGTTTAAAATGTTCCAAGTTTCAGAAAACAAAAGGTACTTCGAGAAAAATGGTACTCCCTTCTTTTATCTAGCAGATACTTGTTGGTCAGCATTTACAAATATCGAAGAGAAAGATTGGGAATACTATATTGACTATCGAAAAGCACAAGGATTTAATGTTTTACAGGTTAATATGTTGCAACAATGGGATGCCAGTCAAACCGATTTAGACATTGTTCCTTTTCAAGTTAATCAAGATGGGTCCTTCGATTTTAATAGTTATAATGAGCAATATTTTGAACGTGCGGGTCGAATGATTGCAAAAGCAACGGAGAAAGGGTTAACAATTGCCTTGGTTTTACTTTGGTCAAATTATATTCCAGATACATGGGCGAGTCAGATGCCTGTTAAACAGCCTGGACAGCTTCCCAAGGATATGATTCTTGACTATGTAGATAAGGTGATGGGCCTATATGATCAATATGAACCTATCTATGTGATTAGTGGTGATACTGATTTTCAAACTTCCGAAGTTATTGAAGAGTACTATAATGTGGCTCTAAACAGGGTAAAGAAAAACAATCCTAATGCTCTAACAACTCTTCATATCAGGGGAAGAGAGAATGATATTCCGAGTGTACTCAAAGAAAATTCAAATCTGGATTTTTACATGTATCAATCAGGTCATAATAGTGATTTCCAATCAATGTCATATGAGTTAGCAGAAGCCTTTTACCAAAAAGAACCTAAGCGTCCCCTATTAAACTCAGAACCTTGTTACGAGATGATGGGATATAGTCGCAAAGTTTATGGCCGATTTTCTAGGGAAGATGTTCGAAAAGCTGCTTGGCAAAGTGTCCTCTCAGGAGCATTTAGTGGGGTTACTTATGGAGCACATGGTATTTGGTCATGGCATGAGAGCAGGTTAGGCTTTAATACGAATATTGGTGAAGCTTTTGAAACACCGTATGATTGGAGAGATGCGCTGCATTTCAAAGGAGCTTGGGACTATGCTTACATCAAAGAAGTTATAGAAAGTTATGATTTATTTGATCTAGTCCCTTCGCAAGAGTTATTCAAGAATGATACAAGTGATATACGTGTTTCCAAAAATGAAAGCTATATCATACTTTATATACCTTCGAATATCACAATAAAACTGGAAGGAGATTACACGTCAAAACGGATGATGTATATAGATTTAGAAAACAAAGAAAAAATGTTACCAGAATCTATCTACCTAGACGATATGAATATTACACGTGTCTCAATGCATCGATTCACAAGAGATGCACTACTCATTATTAAGAAATAAGCAAATAAAGAAGGAGAATACTATGGCATACGAACAAATGGTATCGGATATACTAAAAGCAGTTGGAGGTAAAGAAAATGTTTCTAAAGCTTCTCATTGTGCAACAAGACTTCGATTAGTTTTGAAAGATGAAAGTCTGGTTGATAAGAAACGTATCGATAATTTAGATAAGGTTGCTGGTTCAGTCTTTTCAGGTGGTCAATATCAAATCATTATTGGTATGAGTGTACCAGATGTCCATAAAGAATTTCTAACGGCTATGGGAACACCTGAGGTCGATACAGAAGTCAAACAAGAAAAAGAGGCCAACATATTTAATCGATTCTTTAAAGCTATTGTGGGTATCATGACACCAACATTTGGTGTTATGGGTGCTGCAGGTATCATGAAAGGATTGTTAGCCTTAGCTTTAGCTTTTGGTTGGTTAAAAGAAGCGGATGGAGCTTACCAGATTTGGTACGCTGTTGCTCAAGGTTTCTTCTACTTCCTACCAATTTGGGTTGGTTTTAACGCAAGTAAACAATTTGGAGGAAGTCCATTTGTTGGTGCAATGTTAGCAGCTGGTTTGGTTTATCCATCTATAGTTTCTGCTTATACAGATCACACAGCATTAACCTTCTTTGGAATCCCAATTGTAATGGTTAACTATACGCAGTCTCTTTTCCCAGCAATGTTGTCATCTTATATTGCGGCAAAACTAGAGACTTTCTTCCGAAAGGTTCTTCCAGATGTTTTGAAATTAATGTTTGCACCATTTTTAACAGTTCTTATTGCGACACCATTAGTGTTTTTGTTAGTAGGACCAGTGATGACATGGCTTTCTGATATACTTGCTGCTGCAGTCATGGCTATTTACCATTTCAATCCTATTCTCTTTGGTATCATTGGTGGTGCCTTCTGGCAAGTAATTGTTGTTTTTGGACTTCACTATGCTTTTATTCCAGTTCTTATCAATAACATTACAAACTTAGGTCACGATCCACTCAATGCTGTTTTCCAAGTAACAGTTATGGCTTTAGCAGGTGCTGCAATTGGATATGCATTGAAAACAAAAAGCACAAAACAACGTACTCTAGGTTTCTCAGTAGGTTTGACAGGTCTCCTCGGTATTACTGAACCAATTATTTATTCTATTGCACTACCTGTTAGACGTCAGTTCATTTATGCTTGGATAAGTGGAGGAGTTGCAGGTGCTATTATGGCTGCAACAGGTTCACTCATCTACAATTTCGGTAATGGTGGTGTTATGGCGATTCCATTATTCATTGCACCAGATGGTAAACTCTCAAGCATGTTTGCCTTCATCGTAGCATCAGTAGTTGCTTTTGTAGGACCAATTGTTATGAATTTCATTTTTGGAACTGGCGAAGGGAAATAAAATAATAATGAAAATCTTGCTCTTATATAGTTATAGGAGTGAGATTTTATCGTTTTTTGAACATTGAATATGAAAGTATAGCGAGGAAAATAATATGGAAAATCATTTATTCCCTTTCTTCTGGCAGCATGGAGAAGACGAGAAAGTATTAGTTGAATATATTGAAAAAATCCACCAGTCTGGAATGAAAGCCGTATGTATAGAATCTCGACCTCATCCAGATTTTGTGGGAGAGAAGTGGTGGCAAGACTTAGACATCATTATAAGAGAATGTCAAAAACGTAAAATGAAAGTCTGGATTCTTGATGACTCTCATTTCCCTACTGGTTTTGCTAATGGAAAAATCAAGGAAGAACATCCAGAGTATTTGAAACAATATTTAGCATTAAGGAGATATGATATTGCTGGTCCTCTAAAACATGCTAGAATTGATGCTTCCCAATTAAAAGGACGTCCATGGGAGAGTGGACAGACTGAAATTATTGATATTCTTGGAGTTTATTTAGTTGAGAGACATGCTGGATTAAATAAGAAGGGTGACCCCATTCATATGGATACGTTAATCGAAATCTCTGATTCTTTCAAAGGGGATACGATTTATCTTGATGTTCCTAAAGGACATTGGAGTGTTTTAGTTGTCTTTTCAACACATGAAGGTGGCGAGGAATCAACAAAAGACTATCTAAATCCACTTGTAGCTGATGCAACACAAGTGTTAGTAGATGAGGTATATGAAAAACATTTTGAACATGTAGGTACTTCTTTTGGAAAGACTATCACTGCTTTCTTTTCAGACGAGCCCCGTTTTGGTAATGCTAAAGGTACAAATATAAAGATAGGGAATCCCGACATAGTTCTACCATGGCGACCTGGTTTGGAAAAACTGTTAAGCTTCCCTAAATCAAAATTGCCTTTGTTATGGATTCCTGCAGTAGATATGAGTGAGCGAGAAGTTCGTTACGACTATATGAACGTAATTACAAAAGAATATAATAAGAACTTTGTGAAAGTTCTGGCAGATTGGTGTTACGAACACGGAGTAAATTACCTCGGACATAATATTGAAGATAATGGTGCACATGCTCGGCTAGGTTATGGGGCTGGTCATTACTTCCGAGGACAAGAGGCACAGCACTATTCAGGTATAGATGTAATTGGTACTCAGGTAGTTCCTGGAATGAATTATCATCATGATGCCTTTCAAACGGGAGGTAGTGACGGGCAATTTTATCACTATGCACTTGCTAAGCTTGGGGCATCTGCTGCAGAGCTTTATCCTCACAAAAAAGGACGAGCTATGTGTGAAGCTTTTGGGGCCTACGGTTGGAACGAGGGTCTAAAAATTATGAAATGGATAGCTGATCACTTAATTGTTAGAGGGATAAATAATATTGTACCTCATGCTTTCAGTCCAAAGGAATATCCAGACTTTGATTGTCCACCTCACTTTTATGCACGAGGCAATAACCCACAATTTAGGTATATGAGTAATCTTTCAGATTATCTGAACCGATTGATGTCAGTATTCTCAGGGGGAAAGCATCAGTCCTCAATAGCTCTTTTCTACCCAGCAGAATTTGAATGGGTAGGGGAATCAATGCCTGTTGAAATTCCAGCAAGAGTACTAACACAATCACAACTCGATTTTTCAATTGTTAGCACAGACTTACTGAAGAATGCCGAATTTAGTGACAAAAAATTTAGTATCAATCAACATCATTTTAATGTTCTAGTAGTACCTTTTGCAGAGTATATTCCAAAGGCCGTCATGCATGAGTTAAATCAGATGATTGATAATGGTATTAGAGTGATTTTCATTAATCAGTTTCCTATAAATCGTAGTGAATTTAGAAATGCACCAGAGCTTGTGAAACTTGAAGAGCTACCATCAAAATTAAATGATATAGCAGATATTCACTTAGATATTCCATTTTCTGAACTAGTTTATTATCACTACCAAAAGGATGGAATAGATTACTGGATGTTTTTCAATGAGAGTGTTTCAGAAACTGTAGATGTCACTATTTCATTTTCCAATGAGGAACGACAGCCTATTGCATATGATGCTTATAAGGATACTTATTGGGTTGTAGAAAAAAATCATCTTGTTCTTGAACCTTACCAAACGATTATTTGGGTATTTGGAGATACTAAGGAACCTATGAGTTTAATACAAGAAAAAGTTCATGAAGAGGTAATTCATTCAGAATGGACGGTAGGCTTTGCACGTGCGGAGGAATACCCAGAGTTTCAAGAAGTTACTAAAATGGACAAATTACAACCACTAAGTAACTTAGAAGATTTCGAGAGAGTGAGTGGAACAGTTTCTTACAGCACTAGCCTGGCCCTAAATAAAGCCAATGATATCATAGAAATTGAGTTAGGGCCTACCTTTGAAATAGCAGAAGTATTTGTTAATGAGGTGTCAGCCGGTGTTGATATTGCCCCGCCTTACTGTTTTGATGTATCTGGCTTATTTAGAGATGGGGAGAATGAACTGAGAATAGAAGTAACAAATACATTAGGGACGGAGTTTCGTGGAGGATTGAACCAGTACCTAATGATTGAACCTTTTGGGCTCATTGGTGATATCAAAGTGAAAAAGAGAAGAATATAAGAAGATTTCCAATACTGAACTGTACCCTAGAAGTTAGACAAATAATTTAAGCAAAGGATTTAGTTCTTTATTGTACAGGACTAAGTCCTTTGTTTTGTTTGACCAGCGAAAAAGATATATGTAGTTCGTAGTGGTTTATAATAGTAATTTGTCGTGGATAGAATTTAACATATATCTATTTCAGTCAAGAAGTACGACTGGAATAACGATTTAAAAGCTGAAAAAATGACTAATTCAACGAGATAAAAAAGCTCCTGAGAAGACCCAGGAGCATACAAAAAAGGCTGAGAACTCATTCGGGGATTTACCTGAAAAACAGGAGGCAGCACCTCTACCTGAAACGGACGAACCGCAACCTTTGAATGAGTCGTCACCGACTCAAACTCAGTCTCAACCTTTATTTAATTTTACCAAAACCGAAGTGTCAGAGTCAATTTATAAGGTATGATAGAATGGGATAGCCAAGAATTATTAATATAGATAAAAAATGTAGGAGTTTCTTCTGCATTTTCTTTTTTAGGTTCAAATACATATATGATGTATTAATGTGTCTAAGTGACAGTTTGAAGTGTGGTTAGCTATCTACTAAGGCCAGCCTTGTCAAGGTCTTCCTTATGTTTTCATTGCTTTCATGGTATAATCAAAGGGAAATTATCTTGGAAATGGTGTCACAACTCTAGGTAACATCATTTTAGAGATAGAAATTTGTAAACGAAATGGTAAATAGTAAAGGGAGACTCAAATGATTACGTCAGAAGAAATCAAATCACGTCTGTGGAATGGGGCTACTGAGCTCCGTGGTTCAATGGACGCAAGCCGTTACAAAGACTACATGTTAGGACTCATGTTCTATAAATTCCTGAGTGACAAAACACTCAAAACCTTTTCGGAATTATCAGGGCTTTCTACTGATGTGGACGTATTTGAGGAATATCAAAAGGCACACGAGTTATATGAAAAAGATCTTGAGAAGATGATCAGTGATAACTTAGGGTATGTAGTCAAACCTAAGTACTTGTATCAAAAATGGCTAAATGACATGAATACAGGGCAGTTTGAAGTTCAAACGGTTACTGAGAGTCTTGGTGAATTTGAACGTAGTGTTGTGTCAACAGACGAGACAGATGATTTTAATGGCCTTTTTTCAAGCTCAACGTTGGATTTGTCTGATACAGCTCTTGGTAGTGACTTGAATACACGCAGCAAGAATATTCAAGCTCTTATTCGTCTATTTGAAGACTTGGACATGGTTGCCCTCCAAAAAAGTGATATTTTAGGGGATGCTTATGAGTACTTGATTGGACAGTTCGCTATGGAGTCTGGGAAAAAGGCTGGTGAATTCTACACCCCTCACCAGGTCAGTGAAGTCATGGCTCAGATAGTTGCGACAAATAAGTCTCTAGCCTCTATCTATGACCCAACCGTAGGTTCAGGTTCACTCCTTTTGACTGTTAAAAAACATTTATCTGAAGAGCAGCAGAAGGTTCTTAGCTACTACGGACAAGAAAAAAACACAGCGACTTACAACTTGACACGTATGAACCTCTTACTTCATGGTGTACGTCCTGAAAAAATGAGTATTAAAAACGGTGATACCCTTACACAAGACTGGCCAGAAGACCCAGAGCGTCCAGATGAAGGTGTACAATTTGATGCGGTGGTTATGAACCCACCTTATTCGATTAAGAACTGGAACCGAGCTGGCCTAAAAGCTTCAGACCCACGCTTTGAAATTGCCAGTGTATTACCTCCAGATTCAAAAGGGGACTTTGCATTCCTTCTTCATGGGCTTTACCACTTATCAACTACTGGTACAATGGCCATTGTATTACCTCATGGGGTACTTTTCCGTGGCGGTGCAGAAGGCGAGATTCGCCAGAAACTCATTGAAAAGAATCAGATTGATACCGTTATTGGTCTGCCAAGCAATCTATTCTCTAATACAGGGATTCCAGTATGTATCATCATTTTGAAGAAGAATCGTGACTTAAATGAGCCTGTTCTCTTTATTGATGCTTCGCATAACTTTATCAAAGTAGGGAAACAAAATGTCCTTCAAGAAAAAGATATTGCGAAGATTGTAGATACATACAGTAATCGTACAGAAGAAGAAGGCTACAGTCATTTAGCGAGTCGAAAGGAACTCATCAGCAATGAGTTTAATATGAATATTCCTCGCTACGTTACAGCTATAGACAATGAGATTGCCCACGATGTTGATGCTCATTTATACGGTGGTATTCCAAAAGAAAATATTGAGAACTTGAAGATTCTCAATCAATTAGTACCAGATGTTTTAGAACAAGCCTTCACTGAAAAACGTCCTGGCTATTTGGCTTTAAACAAGATGATTGATGCATTTTCAGATGAGGTGTTATCTAGCACGGTTGTCAAAGAGACAATGACGCAAGTGAAAGAAACGGTTGAAGCTTATCTGGATACCTATTGGGCTCAGTTGCATGAGCTTGGTAAGGAACGTAGCTCTAGACAGGTTAAAGAAGCCATGTTAGTGGATATCAAACATCAGCTATCAGCCTTTGAACAACTTGATAGTTATGATGGGTATCAGATGATTGCTGAGATTTGGGCCAATAGCCTTGACCATGACTCAGAGTTTATTGAACAGTTAGGCTTTTATCAAGCTGGTAGAACACGTGAGCCCAATATGGTTAAAAAAGGGAAGAAAAAAGAACCAGTTCAGGACGGTTGGAACGGGGTTGTCGTTCCAAACGGTCTTATTGCTAGTGAGTTTTATGCCAAAGAGTTAGCTGAAATTGATGCTTTCAAATCACGTATTGCTGAAATTGAAAGCGAAATGAGTGAGCTTGTAGAAAATGCTAAGGTAGAAGATAGTGATGAGTACAATGCACTCTTTGATTCTCTTAAAAAGAATGAAGAGGGTGAAGCCCAAGACAGTTTTGAAAGTAAGTTGATTAAATCAAGTTTGAAGGAAGCTGAAAAGGGGTCTCTTGAGTATGACCTTCTCAAGAAAGTCGATGACTTGACCAAAGAAAAATCAGCTGTGAATAAAAAAATTAAGACCAAAGAGCAAGAGTTGAAAGAAGTAGTGGCTGATCGCATTCTTCAATTGACTGATGAAGAAGTAGACCAACTCCTTTATAAAAAATGGTTCGGTTCAGTTATTGAAAAAGTGAAGGACTTAGTAGAGTCACCGCTTAAGGCTGAGATTGCAGTGATAGGCGAATTGAACAAACGCTACTCGGAGACATTAGATACTCTGGATGATGAGATTTCTACTCTCGAAAAAGATCTTGAAGCAATGATGAAGGAATTGGTGGTGCTATAATGGATACTAAAAAAGCCAACACCCCTAAACGCCGTTTTCCTGGTTTTGAAGGTGAGTGGGAGCAGAGGAAGTTAGGGGATATAGTTGAAATAAATAGTGGAAAAGACTATAAGCATTTAATTGAAGGTGAAGTTCCTGTTTACGGAACAGGTGGTTATATGTTGTCTGTTTCGGAAGCCCTATCTTATAGAGATGGAATTGGAATAGGGAGAAAAGGAACAATTGATAAACCATATATCTTGAGGGCTCCTTTTTGGACAGTTGATACTCTCTTTTATTGTGTTCCTAAGGAAAAGGATGATTTGCAATTTGTGAATGCAATATTTGAGAGAATCAATTGGAGAAGTTATGACGAATCTACCGGAGTTCCCTCCTTATCGAAAGTAATTATTAATAATATTCAAGTCTTTTCTTCATGTATAGATGAACAAAGAACTATAGGTGATTTTATGTTGAAAGTTGAAAAGCAAATTTCTCTCCATCAGCATAAACTTGATAAACTCAAAGATCTGAAAAAAGCCTATCTCTCAGAAATGTTTCCAGCTGAAGGTGAGCGCGTGCCGAAACGTCGTTTTCCTGGTTTTGAAGGTGAGTGGGAACAGAGGAAAGTATCAGATTTATTTAAAATTACGAGGGGTTATGTACTTGCAGCTACAAAGACAGAAGGTCATAAATCTGATAGGTTACCCTATCCAGTTTATTCCTCACAAACTAAGGATAAAGGTTTAATGGGTTTTTATAGCGAGTACCTTTATGAAGATGCAATTACTTGGACAACTGATGGTGCTAATGCTGGAGAGGTAAATTATAGAAAGGGAAAATTTTATTGTACTAACGTATGCGGAGTATTGCTATCAAAAGAAGTTAAAGCAGATCAGATGATAGCTGAGGCAATCAATAATGTAGCTAAAAAATATGTATCATATGTTGGAAACCCTAAATTAATGAATAATGTTATGGCTGAAATTGAAATAAAAATCCCCTCTACAAGCCAAGAGAGAATAAAAATTTCGCAATTTTTTTCTGCTATTGATAAGCAAATCACCCTCCAACAACAAAAACTAGACAAACTAAACGATTTGAAAAAATCCTATTTGAATGAATTATTTGTGTAACGTCAGCTCCAGTTTGATATAGAAAGGACACGTATGAGTAATACACCCAAAAATGCTTCAGAAAAAGCGTTTCAGGAAAATTTCGTAAAAGAATTAACGAAGTATAAGTGGCAAGCTCCTGATAAACTAAATGGTAATCTTCATAAAGTCACTGTTCAAGACCTTATTAATAACTGGCGTGACGAGTTAAATCGTATCAATGCGGACATCTTAGAAGGTGTTGCCTTGACTGATGCCGAGTTCCAGCAAGTCATGGCGAAGGTCAAACAGATATCAAATAGTTATGAGGCCGCAAAAATCCTTTCAATGGAAGGGTCAACAGGTAAGATTGACGGCATCTATCGTGACAGTCACCCTGATGTTACTAGACGACAAATTACACTAACGATTCTGAGAAAGGCTCAAGTTCGTGGTGGAGACTCTAATTATCAAATTGCGCGTGAGGTACAGACTGACTATAATAACCGATTTGATATTGTGCTGTTAATTAATGGACTACCATTAATTAATATTGAGCAAAAACGTACGGATAAAACATTAGACGAAGCCTTTGGACAATTCAAACGTTATTACCGCGAAGGTGAATACACTAATAACTTCATGGCCTTTTCACAAATGATGGTTGTGACAAGTGAGATTGAAACACGTTATTTTGCGACACCTAAAACACTCAACGATTTCAACCCTGCTTTTGTATTCCACTGGTCGCTTGTGAGAAAAAGTCAAGTTGATGGTAAGTTCTTGGGTCATCGTATTCTGACTGATTATCGAGAGGTCATTGAACATTTCTTAAAGATTCCTATGGCACACCAAATGGTTGGGGATTATTTAATCATAAATGAAGATAAACTGGAAGAAAATCGCCGTCATATGTTGATGCGACCTTATCAAGTCCACGCTTTACAAGCCATTGAAAAGGCTGTTTTTGGCTCGGTTAATGATAGTATACCGCACGGTGGTTTTGTCTGGCATACTACTGGTTCAGGAAAGACCATCACAAGTTTTAAGACAGCTCAGGTTTTAGCCACTCGAACGGAGTATGATAAGGTTGTCTTCTTATTAGATAGACGTGACCTTGACGACCAAACTTCAGAAGCTTTTAAGGCTTATTCCGTTTATGAATCGGTAAATGTGGATGATACGAAAAGTACCTATCAACTCAGAAGACAATTGATGTCTGCTAAGAGTGGTATTGTCGTTACAACAACCTTTAAACTCTATAACCTTGTTGAAAGTCTTGTTAAAGGACAAGATGATAGTCTAAAAGAGAAAAAGATAATCTTTATTATTGATGAAGCCCATCGGACAACTATGGGTGATATGATGTTTAAAATTAAAGAGTATTTCTTTCAAAATGGTTTGTTCTTTGGTTTTACCGGGACACCCTTGTTCGATGAAAATGAGGCTAAAGGTAAAGTCAATGAACGTAGCGAGCTCATTAATACGACTGAAAAGCTATTTGGTCCCTTGCTGCATCAATACACTATCGATGAAGCAATTGCGGACGGTAATGTCTTAGGTTTCCATGTTGACTACATCAATACTGGTGAGTTTAGAAATTATGATGACCTCCGGGAGCAACTCATTAAGTACTTATCTGAGAAACATCCAGAAAAAGGTGAGAAAGCTATCGCACGAGAGGTCTATAAGTGGGATGATTTGGAGGTTGAAACCAAGGCTTCTGAAGAAGGTATCTTAATCTACCAAGATGAGACTCATATTCCACGAGTCGTTGAAGAAGTGCTAGATGGTTGGCAGGAACAGTCTCAAAACGGAGAGTTTAATGCAATCCTCACAGCTGCTTATAAAGAGCGTGTGATTGCCTATTACCATGAATTCAAGAAACAAATTGCTGAGAAATTCAAGGATGGTGAAGCGAAACCCAATGTCGCTATGACGTTTAGTTTTGGAAACGAGAATGATCCAGATAATATTGCTCTAGAAGTCGTTAATGAAATGTTTGAAGACTATGCAAACTTTACAGGTATTTCCTTTACCCCTGGCAATAAGACTCATGGAGAAGCTGCTTACTTTGAAGATGTAACGGACCGTGCAAAACGAGGTGGTAGTGGTAGAAACCCTAAAAATATCGATATTCTTATTGTTGCTGACCAATTACTAACAGGTTATGACTCAAAACGTATTAACACCCTTTATGTTGATAGACGTCTTGAACTTCAAGGCTTGATTCAGGCTTATTCTAGAACTAATCGTGTTTTTGGTTCTTCAAAGGAATTCGGAACGATTATTAATTTCCAATATCCAAGAATGACACAAGAACTTGTTAAGGCTGCTCTTGCACTTTATGGTAGCGGTGGTAAGAATACTGAAGTCATCGTTAAAGAGTATGAGGAGGCTGTCGATGAACTGAATAAGCGAATGCTTCATCTCATCCAAGAACTTTCAGACCCAACACGATGGATAGACCTACGTGACGATAAAGACGGCAGAAAACGATTTAAAGCAGCATTCCAAGAAGCTGCTAAACAGTTAAATGTTGTCAAACAATATTATGAATTTATCTGGGATAATAAGCGTTTTGGCCTTGATGAGCATAAGTGGCTTCAGTATATAGGTGCTTATAGAAACCTTTTCCCTAGAGTTGAAGAGGGACCAGAAGAGGAAGAGATTAGGGAATTACAAGGGAGAACTAAACTTCAAGGTTCTCAAGTTATTGATGCACAAAGCCTCATAGAGTTAATTGGAAATAAGACGACTACAGAAGGTGGTTATATTGTTATCAATGATAATAATTTAGTCTTAGTTCAAGAGCAAATTCAAGAGTTGAGTAACCTTGGGGAGTATGAAATGGCTAAGTCCTTGAAACGCTTTGTTGATGAGGAATTGGTAACTGGTCACATTCCGGCTACTAGTAATTTTGATGAAGCCTTTCAGGATTGGCAGGATAAACAACAATTCGAAGAAGTTAAAGTATTTGCGTCCGAATGGGGGATTGATGCTGATTTACTTAGCAAATCGCTTAAGGAGTATAGTCTTATCAAACCAGAAGAGATTCCATTTCGTGATGACATCTCTAAAACATTGGATCCTGATAAAGCTACCAATACCTTTGCAGGCAATAAGTTGATGCTTAATATGAACTTAGGTCCTGTTCTTCAAAAATGGATGCGTGACATTAAACAGAAATATAAGTGATAATTCAAAAAAAGAGCTAGGATTTTTCCTGGCTCTTTGATTTTTGAGAGGTATCATAGGTGATATAAAGAATGATTATTAAACACTAGGTTTCTTTCGGGTTGAAATTGTTAAATGGTATAATAGTAATGGGAATGAATTAGGAGGGAATTGCTATGCCTAAGAAGATACTTTTTGCAGTTCTGATAGTTATTTCATTGTTCTTATGCAGTTCGGCTGTTAATAAGGCAATCACCTATGATAACGACTTCATTATTTCGTTAGCTAAAGGGTTAGATAAACGGTGGGAGGATGCCAGTTCGAATTACGAGGACACTACGGTGTACTATGAAAAGGCCACACAATTTGAGTTATCGGAAGTTGGAAGATATAAGGAAAGAACTTTTAAGGATAACAAACTCAAGAAATTAGCTATTGAATATATAAATGTTCTTGAGGATTCAAAAGAGTTAACATCGAAGGAAAATGATCATTTCTCTTCTGATCGTTGGGTTGAGTACAGAAAAAAGAGATATGAATTGATACTTGATATTCATTCAAGAAAGAAGATACCTGTCCAGGATACCAGGCACTTACGTGATATCGTAAATATAGGAATAAAAGTAAAGCAAGCAAATGAAATAATCCAAGCACTTAAAAGAATTTTTAAGGGGAACAACTTTACAATCAGTAAAAGTAGCGAAAATAGTGATGAATTGAATTGTTCTGCTACATTTGAGAATACTACCGGTTATTATCTAAAATATGTGCCTATGGCTATTGAAGCTTATAATAAGAATGGTAGGGTTATTTTTAGAAAGTCAGATGCAGCTATCATTGAGTGGAGTGAAGGAACAACTAAAGAATTAAATGTAACAGTTTATGATCCAAATCATGAATTCAATGAAATCAAAGTATTGTTGGATGAAAAATATCTCCAATTTAGATAAATCATTTTAGGTATTACTGTGAAACAAAAAGAGGAGGTGTCACTCCCTTTTTTCACTTATATATTGGGTTTCTGAGTTAATGAAGCAGAATGAACTGAAGAAAAAAGCATCGCCAACTAGCACTGAACAGGTGATTGAGGATTTGTCCTCGGAAGACATTCCTAAGAAATATAGGTTTGAGCGATGGTGTAAAGAAGCACTTGCGACCTTAGAAACACAAACGCCGGTTTTACCCACTAAAGAAATTATAGAGTCCTTTTTTGCTGCTAAAGGAAACAAAAAAACACTATGATTTCTCATCTTGAACGTTTTCTAGACAGAAATCATAGCGTAGTTTAAATTTGAAACTGGTCTTTATTCAGCTTCTTTTTATTTAGTATGTGTACATCCTTTTGTTTTTTATTGTTTGATAGTTTTGAATTTGTAATATACAAAACCTGATACTAATGAGACAAACCCAAGGATAGGCATAATAAATGAGCCTTTCTCACCTGTATTAGGGAGAGTATTAGTTGTATATTTTTCATTTTTTGGGGTTTTAGCTACAGAGGTTTTTGATGTATCTACTTTTGTTCCAGAAGCTGCATCTGTCTTAGTTGTTGAACTTGGAGTAGAAGGATTTTCAGATTTTACTTCAGGAGTAGTAGAAGCATCAGTTGTTGAACCTGGAGTAGAAGGATTTTCAGGTTTTACTTCAGGAGTAGTAGAGGTATCAGTTGTTGTATCTGGAGTTGCAGGACGCATTTTGTAATAAAGGGTTACAGAAGTAGCTGAATTCTCATTATAGTCATCAAAATAATATCCTTTTGGTAAAACTGATAAAACTGATGGTGTGATTTCTTTCCCTGCATGATAATAGTCGTATCCCTGAGCTGTTTGAGTTCTAACAAATGAATATAGATTAGCATTTGTATCTTTGTCTACAACATTATAAGTTACTTCATATGTTGCGGCAGGAACATTAGAATTACTGTCATCAGCCAATACATTAGTATTAGCCGTAATGGCTGTTGTTCCTAGTGTTAACAATGCAGCAGAAAGTAAAATGGTTTTTGAAATTTTCATAATTCTCTCCTAAAAATTAATTTTTTTATATATTATAACACTGTTTTTTTAAAAAGCAACTATTTTTTACAAAAATACAAAATATGTTAGATAACTTATCTGATTTCTTATAAGTTGACTAAAAATATAGAGGGTGTCACTCCCTTTTTTGCTTATATAAATGATGCTATACTGGGCATATGAAAAAAGATTCTAAGTACATTATTACTTTGGTGGTCATTTTCCTCGCTCTTGGAGTCATGTTTTTGGTCTCTGCCTTAATGAAGAAAAATGAACCGAAGAAAAAAGTAACACCCCCTAGCACCGAACAGGTGATTGAAGATTCATCCTCGGAAGACATTCCAAAAGAAGATAAGTATGAGAGATGGCGTAAAGAGGCACTTGCGACCTTAGAAACACAAACACCTGCAGATGATGCTGATACGCAAACTGTAAAGAATGCTTTGAAAGAAATGTGTTCTTATGTTGAGACTGTTCAGAACGTAACCGATGTTAAGCCAGATTATCAAAATCACTTAACGATTACTAGCACTAAGATGCAGTATGAGCTTGTAGCGAAATTCATGCTAGGTTATAAGTACTCTGATGCTAAAACGCAAGTATTTAAAGCTAAAGCGGACAATGTTCGTCAGTTTGTCCTTGAGGTTGCTAACCCAGACGGAGCGAAACTATATTTCTGTGGGAATTACGTTATGGGAACAACTCAAATAGAAGTAACATCAGTTCATGGAGTAGCTGAAGTTGACCATGCTGAACATGGACATGACTAGTAGTTAATGTGTCATACATATCTTGTTTAGCTTCATCATGAGATGGAGCTTTTCTTTATATATTTAACTCTAATAGGAATTTTTGTCCTTGTGTAAGTGCATATCTGCTTTATCCTTGATATAATAGTGCCATAGCACGGGGATTAAAGAATTGGTGATAATAAGAGAATAGGATTAAAGAACGATTGGAGATGAGGAGTCATGGAAAAAGAAACAAAGCGTCTTTTAAGGAAGTTGGTCAGATTATTTGACGGACAGACTAAGGAATATCTTTTAAAATATACTGATGATGTTTCTGAGTTAAATATTGAAGAACAAAATAAACTAGCTCAAGAGTTGCCAGCTAGACACTTAAGTGCTGAAATTTTAAGTGATATTCAACGAATAAAAAACGGAGAAGAACCACGTTTCTTCACTAAGGATGGACAATATAAGGGACTATGTGTTGAAGAATACAAGCAGCGTGACTTTATGACTCGTCAGCAACGATACGTTCTAAGTTGGGCGTTTGGAATGTTGCTCTTTTTAGCAGTCTTTACAATTGTTTCCTGGAACTTTGTTCCCAATGTTATCCAAAAAATGGAAAGTAGTTCATCACTATTGAACTATACTGAGAACTATGGCACTCGTCCTGAACAGGTCTTTGCAATAGTTGTATGTGGTGTTTTATTGATATTACTTTCGGTAGTTGTTTCACTAGTATGTTTGAAGAGGTATCGTAAAAATACTGAAGAACCTATCAATGTCGTATTGACTGATGATTTGAGATTATAAAAGCTGAAGCTTAAGCTTTGGCTTTTTTGGTGTTTTTAAACTTGATCGCTATTTTTGGGGATTAAATTTCCATAAAGCAGTTAACAGAAGAACAATAACTATGTTTGTTTCTGAATACCAGTAGGAACAGACTACATTATTACTCAAGTAGGATATGGAATGTTTTAAACGACAGGACGAGACCTTACCCCGTAATTGGCAATTTATATTAAAGGATAGTGCGAGCGTACTTGATGGAGTGTTAGAAGAGAATGAGGCGAGGAAGCTTATTAATTTGCAAACTAAAAGCACTGTCACTTCTCACTTAGTGCCAGCAGAATAATATATAAATAAACACCTCGCCCCAAGAATAGTGCCTAACTTCAAGTGATGAGAACTGCTGGTCAGGGGTCTGGACGAGATCTAGCTTATCACTATCGTGAAACAAATCAAAGAATCTGTGTACTGTAGCAACTAGAGGAGCAGGTACAACACTGCCCTGTAACTTTAACTTTTGGATCACTGTAGGCTTTATTAAAGACAAGAAAAAGAAATTTATCAAGTGAACCTTGAGGTTGATAAAGCAACGTCAAAAAAATAGTTCAGTTTAAATGACTTTTGAAAATTTAGGACTCTCTGCGCTTGCTCTTGTAATTTCCTCTGTGCTACACTAATCTTAGTTTAAGAAAAGACGATTCAAATATCTATGAAAGGAGAAAAATATGAACACACCTCGTATTAACCGATTTTTAGGTGAATGGTTGGACAGACAGACTAGCCCAGACTTTTTTAAAAAAGGTTTGATTCTTCTGAATGCATATGACTTTCTCGACAGTAAGGCGGATGCCATTCCTGGTCTCATCGCTCATAAAAAAAGCCCTCTACGTCAGCAATTAGATGAAGCTATCACTAGTCGTGGGTACTGTTATCTTAAGCCTATTGAAGTTAATGCTAAAAACTCCATTGAAATAGAGAAGTACTATCGATTTGAAGCCACACCTAAAGGCTCCAATGAATCCATTACTTACTATGGTCTAGGTGCGTACTTTATTTGCCGTGCTATATTCAATAATGAATTTGATATTGATTCTGGCTTTCAATACGATGACGAAGAACTCTTTTATGAAGACATTGGATTTGATGCTCTATTCCATAATAAGTCCGTTTTCCTATTAGGAGACACTCCTTCTGATGATATGGAGGTATCTTGGCAAGGAGTTGGAATTTCAATCCGTAGACGGGCCTTTAATTAGTTAGACATCGAATACAATCCACGAATAGATTACATAAGAGCAGTATGCTCTTTTTTTGTGTTTTCATAGGGTGTCACTGGGTTTGAGTCAGGGATGACTTTTGCTATTATCTGATTGTAATTTTTTTAGAAAGGAAATTGCTTATTTATGGATAAAAACAAACGTTCAATGATCCTAAAATCTGGAGCTTTTTTAACAGCCCTTGTAGCAACAGGTTTGGTTAATAATGGGGTATCAGCAGACGAAACTACCGCACCAACTGGACCTACAGATAATGCTACTGTTGCGACTGGACACTCCGATACACTTCTTCCTCCCGCTTCATCAACACCAGCGACACCCGGTACCAATACCACAGATGTCCCAACTGCTGAAGCACCTAAAGTAACTGACGGTTCTACTGGTACTGGTGTAGCTACACCTACAACACCAAGTGTTACTACGCCAAGTCAAGACGAAGGGAAGACATCAGAAAATTCTGTGGCTACACCTACGACTTCTGAAAATGCAAGTACAACTGCTGAAACGTCTACAGCTACCTCTGAAGGAAGTGAAGGAAACTCTACTTCTGATACAACTTCAACTGCATCAGAAACTCCTACCCCTTCAGAACACACAGTAACTGAAGCTCCTACTAAGCCTAACGCTACAGATACTGCTAATACTAACCACAATAGTGAAAATAACACTAGCAGTAGCAGTGAAAGTTCAACAAATACTGTTAATGATAAAGGGTCAACGGTTGCCACACCAACTCCAGCACCAACTGAAGGAAATAACGCTTCAAGTTCTGAAGCACCTAGTGGCTCATCAACTTCAGCTGAATCTTCTTCAACAAGTTCAGAAACACCAAAAGTATCTGATGGAACTTCTGGAACAGGTGTAAGTTTGCCAAGTAGCGAAGGAACAACTTCTTCTGAGAAATCATCAACTTCTCCAGAACTGTCTGAAACAGCTACAAGTACACCTCACATTCTTGACGGGACTATTGGAACTGGAGTTTCTACGCCTACTGAACATAAATCAGATAGTCGTACAGAAGTAGCTTCAACTTCAACAACTACTTCAAACAAAGTGGTTGAGTCACCTAAATCTGAAGAAACTCCTAAAGTTAGCGACACAAATGTTCAAGAAGCACCTAAACCAGGGGACGTTTCTCCTTCAACAAAACAAGTTGTACTTAATGTGACTCCTAGTCAACCAGTCGTTACAAATACTGGTTATAAAGTTGTCTCAACAAACAATAGTGATCTTGTCGTACAAAACTTCGATGGTTCTGTAGCCTCAGTTCCAGCTTCACAGGCAGGAGGAGCAGTGAATAAGGATGGAACTGTCTCTGTTAAGACCGAGGCAGGAGAAATGGTAACACTTCCTGAAACAGGGGAAGCTGGAACAAAACTCGTTACCTTTGGATTCTTGATTTTGGCAGCACTTGGTCTTCAACGTACAGCTGTAAAACAAGATAAATGGTACTCAAACTAAGAAAGGTGATTTTTTTAAATGTTTAAAGACTCAAATAACACGAAAGGACATGGCTCTATTCGTAAGAATAAGGTCTATGGAGCAGTAGGTGTACTTGCACTCGGTGCTGCAGCAATCGTTGGGGGCACTTCTCAAGCATCCGCAGATGAAGTAACTGAGGCTCCTGTAAATTCAGAACCAGTGGCGACCTCTCAAGCAAACGCAGACAGTCTTATGTCACAAGCTACAGCTGTTGCGACTTCAGATGTCTCTACTCCAACAACCACAGCGACTGCAACAAACACTACTGATTCACAACCTACTGAAACAGTAGCAGAAGTAGCTACTACACAGCCAGTAAGTACTAATGATAATAATGCTTACGCTGAAAAGGCTAATACATCTACTGAAGCTGAAAAGGTAACTATCGACAACACCGCTGTCACAGATGCAGTTGCTACTGCCAAAGACAGCGGTGTTAAGGTGACACAAGATGCTACGCAAGACAAGGGGACACCAACTACAAGTGAAGATCTCGCAACAAAGCAAGCTGAAATCAAGGCAGACCAAAATGAACAAGTAGCTACAATCAAACAAGCTACCCAGGACGCATCTGGACGCCAATCAGCCTATGATGCAGCTGACAAAGCTCACGACACACTTGAAACTCAAGTAGACAAAGCGGTTAAAGATAGTAATGGCCTTATTAAAGCTGAAGCTACTGAAATCTCAAGTGGGGATGGTAAAAATGTAGGTGATTACAACACCTATACTGAACAGGTTAATAAGCAGATTGCTTCAAACAAAGAAACCATCGACAAATTTAACAAAGATTATGCTGCTATGAAGGATAATGCTAACGTTAATGTTGACGGACGAGTTACAACACAAAATGTTGACCAGTTGACTTATGGAAACTCGGTTCAAAACGGTAGTGTTAATCCGGACGGTACCTTCTCATTTACTCATGATATGAATGACTCAGCTAATGATAGCTTGGGTGTTTTGGGTACAGGTACCCTTAATGGTAAGGTCAATTTCACGTCTGCAGCAAACGGAGATGGTTCTACCACTGTAACACTTAATAGTCTCGATTTGTGGAATTATGCTTATACAAGTAACCGTCCAAATACTGGTGTTAACCAAAACCTTAACTATCATGTTTATACAGACGGGGAAGAGATTTACTCAGTAAACCACGACGGTAACTCAAGCTTTGCGGAAGATATCAATCGTAGTATTGCACTTAACAAGTCCTATGTCTTGAAACCAGGCGAGACTACTGGTATTATCCCAATTCTTAACATTGATGATAACTGGATTATCAATACTCATGGTCAGTTGAGTCTTGATTTCACTAATCCAAACGTGGTTCCATCAGCTACAGTTAAAAAGGTTAATGAGCCTGTTAAACCAGAAATTCCATCTGTAAGCTACCATGACTACAGTATGAATTATCAACCAACTGTAACTAAAACTGTCCTCAACAGCGATGGTGAAAATGTTAATGGTAAGATGATTCCTAAAAATGATGAACATACCTACGTTTTGAACAATGGAAACATCTTTGCCAATGCAAAAGTTGGTGATACCGTGACCACACGTGATCCACTTGAATTCGGTGAAGTTCCAAATATCGAAGCCAACAAGACTGAAAATGAGGCTAAAGGTTGGAACGTTGATTATGATGAGGCTTCTAAGACCTACACATTTACTGCCAAATACGATGGTAAAGCTCTTGAAGCACCTACAATCAAGTTCGTAGCCTCAGATGATAACGGCTTCTATGATAATACTTATAAATCTGGTCGCAATGGGTATGAAACCTTCTCTAATACTGTCACTAACAAGACACCAACGGCACCTAAGCCACATAAGTCTGTTACAGATTCAAAAGGAAATGACATCGACGGTAAGACTACTGAAGATGATAAAGTAACCTTCCATTTGACGACTGACTACAGTCCATATAAAGATATGGCTGCATCTAAACAAGCACTTAAATTTGCACTCCTTGATGATGTGCAAGATGGTGCCTACACTGTAGATGAAGATGCTATTACTATTGTCGATAGCACTAACAAAGATGTCAAAGACCTCTTTGATATGTATCACGTACTTTCGGATGAAGGACGTACTGATGCCATCAACAAGATCCTAAATGAATCTGGTCTTAACCCAACTGGTGAATTCTATCTCTGGGTAGCCAAAAATCCAGTTGATTATTACCAAGACTACATTCTAAAAAACAATAATGTAACAGTTAATCTCCCTGCTACATTGCAAGTCCCTGCAGGTACTACTGTAGAAAATGATTTTTATCAGATTGATTTTGGTAATGCCTATAAATCAAATCTTGTTTCATTCGATACACCACCAGCAGCACCAGTAGGAGAGTCTGGCGGACCTACTTCTACCCCAGTAACTCCAGTAGAAGAAGTGCCTGTCCAACAACAAGCTATTAAAGTTCTTCCTAATACTGGTGAAAAATCAACTTCAGTTATTGCTACTGCAGGTGCAGTTCTTTTAACTACTGCACTTGGCATGCTTGGTTTCTCTAAACGTAGTAAAGAGTACTAAGATAGCACCCACTTCTTAAAAATCCTTTTCCCTATTCTAAATTCATAATTCCCTAAAAACACAGCTCATAAGAGTTGTGTTTTTTTAGGAGGTGTCACTGGGTTACAAATAGATATTTGTTTTTCTATAATTAGGGAGTACTTTAAAACGAACTAGGAAGGAAGTTGTTGCTTATATGAGGACTGATACTTTATATAATTATGGACTTATGAAATCAAGATCATATAAGTAGAAAGAAGGTGTCTTTTTGAAAAATAATAAATTAATGTTCATGTTACTGATGAAATGGTTTGCTGAAAGTATTTATTTCCTTGAAATCATATTTATAACAGCCACTTCAGTTCTGTTATTAGCAAACAATATTCTCAACGTTTCAACAAAGACGATTCATATTGTCGCCCTGGTATTACTGGTAGTTTATGTATGTATTGGTTTGTTATTAGCTAATCGAAAAAATAAATTTACGATGTCAGTTAATTACTTTAAATTGATAGGTGCATTGGCTTATATCGTACTTATCACCACTCTAAAAGGTATTGTCTTTGATATTCTGACACACCCACTAGTTACATTGGGGATTGCACTTCCTTATGTTGTAGCTATTGCCTTAAGAAACTTCAGCAAAGGTCAGATCAATAAAATCATTTTTGATGATAGACACAATGCAAATATCAGAGGACGATTTGACACCGTAGACAATATCAAAGAGTCGATGCGTTCATCTATTGCTAGTAGTATTTCTCATGAATTTAAAGGTCTTACGGAAATCAGAGATGAAAAGTTTAGACAAGATACAGAAGGAAATGTAGCTGGTATGTTCAAAGTGTTACTGAAATCTGGCTTTTGGGGGCTTAAACACATCCCATTGACTAAAGTAACACTGACATTTAACTTAGAATAAGAGGTAATCACGATGAAGAAAAATATTTTAACAACGGAACAAGCAAGTTTTTTGAAGCAGTACAATTTCTCACTATATCAGGAACGATTTGAGGTATTATGTGAAGCTCAAAAAGCTGAAAAAGAAGGTCAACTAACATTTGCCTCGGACGATGAATATAAAACATTCATTGATGCTGTAATGACTGGAGAATGGTCTGAAGAACTCTTTATGATCAATCTCTCAAATCCTATCGGATGCGAACACTTCCTTGCAGCACGAGAAGATGGTAATGGCGGACTAATTTGGGATGTCGTCGATTATAGTGAGGGAGACCGCTTCACTAAAGAACAAATCCAGACGATTGTTCCAGAGGCATATCGATATAGTGCCTTTATGGTCTCTGAGATTGCTGCAGAAAAAGACTGGGGTCCAGAAGCTCAACACCAACGACTTGAACAAGCTAAAAAGCAAGCCCAAGAACATGAAAAGCCTATCGAGAACTTTCCAAAACCTCGTGTAATCACAGATGAAGAAAGACAAGATGAACTTACACAAAGTTCTATTAGAACGGTAGCAGCAACTTTGAGACCTGCACAATAATCATAGGACTAGCTAAGGATAGCATATAATGATGCTATCCTTTTTATATAAAATCGCCAAAAAGTGTTGAAATTATAAACCATTTGCGTTATAAACTATATGTAAGATTAATCAATAGAAAGAAGTAAGATTTACGTGCTAAATTCAAAGAACACTCATGTTGAAACACAAGTTTCTAATCACCATTCACTTGTTGTTCTTCACCTTTGAGTGGGAAATCGGGGAATAACCCTGATATTCCTTCCACCTAGCATATAGGGGATGTTAGCAGAGTACATCAAAAAAGGTTATGAAAGTAAAATTTAAAGTAACGCGTCATCCTTTCGACTGGAGGGGGCTTCTAGCTTACCTCTTCATTGGGATTATCATTTACTCTATCATCAAGTTGTTTTAATTTTGAGTCAGATCAAAATGAGTTTGACACGAGAGCAGAATCGGTATGCTAGAACGTACGGTTGCTAGTTGGGAAAACGGATAGATATATATGTATCTGAGTATGGCAATTAAGTTAGCGGAGTTCTATAGAGTTAGTATGGATGTTTTTTCTAAAATTGAAAAGGATTAAAAAATATTATGTTAGAAAATATTGCTAATATTGTAACTATTTTAGGTGTAGGTTCACTTGGAGTAGGAGCTTTAAAATTTTTACAAGATCATAAAGAAAAAAAAGAAGCTGATAAAGAACAAAAGAAATTGGAAAAATTAGTTTTATTAGCTACTATGCGAAATGTAATTACAACATTTTCATCAACTAAACATGATGATTTAGATGACCAGAGATATGCACAATATATATATATAGATGAAGAAAAAAAAGTTGATACAATGTCCAATGAGGATGAAAGGAATCTACACTATTTAGCATATCTTATATCGATATTTGAGGATTTAAAATATGATTGGGATCAAGATATTTTCGATGAACTGGATACAAATATTTCTAAAATATTATCTTCTATAATTGATCAACAACAGAATTTGTTGGCTCTTTCGACAAGCAAACGAATTATAACGTTTTTATATTCTGTAAATAAGTTGTATAATCATTGGGCTCTCTATGCTTTTCAAGATGATGTCGGTGAGTTCGAACCAGCAGCAGAGATAATCCTTAACCAATTATATGATATCTATTACAATAATTATATGAGTTGCAAACAGTTATACCTATAAGTACATCAAGTAAACTGATTGTTCTATTTTGGGGTATGATTTTGAAAATTTCTTCTATAATATAGTTGGAGAGTATGGAATCAAAGTCATGGAGAACCATTTTTCAAACCGATAAATAGAAGGTCTAACCTTGGCTGGTGACAGTGGAACTTCTTTCTCTTATAAAAAGGAGGATCCCAAGGTAAAAAATTTCATCAAGTGCCATGAGCTGGGAAACTCTTTGCTAGAAGCATCAAGAAGCTTGGAGCGAAGCAAGTTGATTGGAGGTCATTCTGCTGGTGGACTAGATGGTTTAATATGTTTAGGACAAACTAAGGATAGCATCACTGTATGCTATCCTTTTTGTATTGAGTCATATAGCACGCGCAACATTTTTCTTCTAAACTCCAGTAATTTTCTTGAATAATAATCAAAAGCCTACTTTAAAATATTAGAACATTTAAGTATAATAAAACAGAATAATTAATAGTAAATCCCTGATAGCTATTTGGGACCCTGAAGACTTGATTTTTGGAGATTGAAAATGAAATTTGATTTTATGAAAAAAATTGATACAAAGAAAAGTGCCATAATTTCTCTTATCGTACTATTATGTTTTGGTATAGGGTACTATGTACTTGTAATTTCACCACATCAAAGAGCGGTACAGTCATTTAATGAAGTGACAGCTAAAATTCAAAAAGAAAACAGTAGCTTAGAGGAAACAATTAAAGTGTCTAAGAAACTACTTAGTAGTAAAGATAAGCCCTTAGACGAAAATCTGACGGTTGAACTAAAAAACGAAGTCTCAACCGCTGAAAAGAAGAAGCAAGTAATTCCTAAAATCAAAAAGAAAACAAGCGACATCAATAAACAAGTTAAATCACTAAAAAAACCAATTAACTACTCGACAGAAATAAATAATCTTAATGATAAAAACCAGAAGTATTCAACAAGTGTTAGGCAGTTAAAACAAATTACCAATCCTTCCAATACATTCGTGGAAAGTCGTCTTAAGGAAATTGATACAATCTCAGATGTTCAGTCAGCCACAGAAGATAATGATCCAAACCAAGGCTTAAACAAGCAAGGAAGTTATACGGCAGCAGTTTATTTCGCTGACAATGAAGTGACTAATCCAGTTGCTGGAGCTGATTTAGTTGCAAAAGGTACAGATGCAGGTGGATGTGTTGAGGTCTATAAAACGGCTGAAGATGCCAAAAAACGAAATGACTATTTAAGTGCATTCGATGGTCTGCCAACTGTTATCAACCCTGGTTCACACTATGTTTATGGAACGGTTGTTATTCGTGTCGCAGCATCATTAACGGCCTCACAACAAAATGCTTTGACGCAAAAGATATATGAGAAGTTAATTGAAATTAAAGATGATAACACAAGCAAAAACACCTCAAAAACGGAAACCTCATCCTCTACGAAACCAGCGTCGTCTAGTTCAAGCTCTACTCAAGCAACTGTTAGTGAATCAGCTCAGAGTGACACCAAAACTGTAGCTGGAAGTACCCCAAAAACACCTGCACAACAACAAGATTCTGGGGTTCCCGAATCATCAAATGATATAATGTTAAATCCTGAATACCATAGCCATATTGATGAAAATGGTTATAATTCGCTCTTGGGTGCCAATGTCCTAGATAATAACAACGGAGGTAATAACTCTAATGCCTCTAACGAGTCATCATCAATGGGAAGTTCTGAATAAGTTACTTATAACTCGATACTCCTTTTAAAATGAATTAAAAGACTACTGAAAACACCAATTACACAGTTATTGGTGTTTTTTTACTCTCAAAGACTATTGGCAACGCTGTAACACTTGAAAACCTCACCAAAATAGTCTATACTTTTGTTAGTTTATAAACTAACAAAAGAGGTAACACATGGGATATTTTGATTACACTAGGGAACCTCGCAGTGATATTGCCTTTATTGATATGAAGTCTTTCTATGCTAGCGTAGAATGTGTTGAAAGAGGGCTACATCCTCTAAAGACTTCTCTATGTGTTATGAGTAGAGCTGATAACTCTGCAGGTCTTATCCTAGCTTCTTCACCAATATTTAAGAAAGTGTTTGGGAAATCAAACGTAGGAAGAGCATACGACCTCCCTTTTGATGTTCAAACAAGAAAGTTCTCGTACTACAATGCCAAGAAACAAGGACTGAGAACAGATCCAGAATACGTGCGATTCATTGAAGACTGGGCAAAAGTGACTTTCATCGTTCCTCCCAGAATGGACGAGTATATAGCAGTTAATATGGAAATCCAAGGTATTTTTCAAAACTATGGTAGCCCTAACGATATTTATCCTTATTCTATAGACGAGGGTTTTATCGACCTGTCTAGTTCTCTTAATTACTTCATTCCAGATAAGCAGTTGTCACGAAAGCAAAAGCTCGACCTTATTTCAGCTAGAATCCAAAGGGACATCTGGAGACAAACTGGTATCTATTCAACCGTTGGTATGTCCAATGCTAACCCTTTACTAGCTAAACTAGCCCTTGATAATGAAGCAAAGGAAACTTCAACCATGAGAGCTAACTGGTCCTATGAGGATGTGGAGAATAAGGTATGGTCTATTCCTAAGATGACTGATTTCTGGGGTATCGGTAAGCGAATGGAGAAACGCTTCAATATGTTAGGTATCCACTCAATCAAAGACTTGGCAAATGCTAACCCAGATATCTTAAAGAAAGAACTAGGAGTAGCTGGCCTTCGTTTATGGTTTCATGCTAATGGTATTGATGAAAGTAACGTTCATAAGCCCTATAAACCTAAATCAAAAGGTCTAGGCAACTCCCAGGTTCTCCCTAGAGACTATTTTAGACAACGAGATATTGAAATTGTCCTTAGAGAGATGGCCGAGCAAGTTGCTATCCGACTGAGAAAGATAGGCAAAAAAGCGACTATTGTTTCAATACACCTTGGCTACTCTAAGCATGAGAACAAGCGTTCTATCAATACTCAAATGAAAATTGAACCAACGAATAACACTGACCTGCTGACAAACTATGTGTTGAAATTATTCCATAATAAATACACTTCAGGGGCAATCCGAAGTGTAGCGGTTAATTATTCTGGGTTTGTAGACGAATCTTTTGGATTAATCTCACTATTCGATGATGTCGAACAAATTGAAAAAGAAGAAAGGCTCCAGACAGCAATAGATTCTATCAGAGACCAATTTGGTTTTACCTCTCTATTAAAAGCTAATGCACTTGACGGTGCATCGAGAAGTATTGCCAGAAGTAGGCTCATCGGAGGACATTCTGCTGGAGGATTGGATGGTTTAAAATGATTGATCGTTCTTATTTACCATTTCAAGCAGCAAGAGAATACCAGGATCCAGGGATGCAAAAGTGGATGGGATTCTTTCTGTCCGAGCATACCTCATCATTACATGCTGCTAAATATAGTGTTGACTTATCAACAGACTTAAGTAAACCTCAAAAACTCTTATTGCTTTCTCAACTCTATGCCAACCAACTTAAAGGGCAGTTCACTATAAAACATCGTGATAAAAAAGTTACTTTATTTGGTGAAGTGAGAGAACTGTCTCGTAAGGAAATATCAATAAAGACTAGTGAAGGATATAGATTAGTTCAACTCGACGATATTCTTCAAATCGCACCAATTTTAAGAAGTTAGACAAATAATTTACTAAGGCTGAGGCAAAAGTCAATGTTTTTTAAAAAAACATTGACTTTATTTATTTTTCTGATATATTAAGTGTGATAATTTATATTTCTAAAAATTATATAATGTTGTCCTGGAGGTTTATTTTGTCTATTAATAAGTTATCTAAATATGGAATTGTTTTAGTTGCAGCAGTTACTCTTGCAACTGCTGTGCAAACTCAATTCGGTCAGTCGTCTACAAAGGTATATGCTGAAGAGATTGCTAATGATCCCAGTCTTAATCGCATGTTATACATTAATGTTTCATCACCAGATGACCCCACATTAGGATGGCTCACTGGTGAAGTAGTTACTCCTAAAGGATATATTGTAGAGTCAGCTGGAGAGGTGGAAGGGTTCCCATACTTCACAATTACTGGATCTAATGGTAAAAACTACTCCGTTGGTGATGTTATCACAACGGAAGAACCAGGATTATTTGGCCATGCCAATATGGAGGATGATGCCCTATATTATCGTTATTATAGAACTAACCCTAATTCAGTAAGTGAAGCACCTGCGGTTAGCACAACACCTGCTACAAGTGAAGCACCTGCAGTCAGCACAACGCCTGCCACTAGTGAAGCACCTGCAGTTAGCACAACGCCTGCCACTA
>ERZ772805.117-NODE-117-length-94594-cov-11.368070_pt1 | contig 94594 bp, 87 predicted proteins | sample MGYA00511344_ERZ772805 | MGnify/ENA primary metagenome ERZ772805 (study PRJEB29015, sample SAMEA2737730) | human gut metagenome | biome: human gut; feature: human-associated habitat; material: faeces | place: China | collected 2012 ...
AAACTGAAGGTAAACTTCATGGTTCAGGAGATAATAGATAAATTATGGCTAAAAAAGATAATGTTAATCATCCTAAACACTATACTTCTGATCCTAGTGGTATAGAATGTATTGATATTACTCGTCATAGAAATTTTAATGTAGGTAATGCTATTAAATATCTATGGAGAGCTGGACTTAAAATTGATGCTGATAAATCTTCTATTAATAAACAAATTGAAGATTTAGAAAAAGCTGTTTGGTATATTGTTGATGAAATTCATAGACTTGGTGGTAGATGCACTGTTAAGACTGATTCAATTAATACTTGTTTACCTATTGATAATGAAAGCATTATTGAAGCAGTATTAAATTATCATATAAAAATTGATAATAGAGAAATTAGTATTTTAGGTTTAACTAATGGTGATAATGATATTAAATCTAATATTAATACTTATCTTAAATCTACTTTACTTGATTTATATAATGCTATTGATGCTGATGGTCAAATCAAATTAAATATGTAAGTATGCAATTCGTTAAACCTATTGCTGTTATTCATACAGCTCATAATTTAAAAGGTGGTCTTCAATTAGCTGAATTTGCTGGTCGTCTTTGTTATAAATCTGAAAGTAAGATTGAACCTGGAAGTTATCAGAAATTTCTTTTTATGCTTATGAATAAAGGTCATACTTCTATTTTAGAGCATTGCCCTATTTATATTTGTGGCTATAAAAATGATTTAGGAACTGTCGCAAATGCTATTATAAAATCTCCTTTTTCTAGATTTACTACTAGAACAGATACTGTAACTAGCACAAATCCTTTTTGTTATATTTATAGTAATCTTAGAGTTATTTATGATTTTGATTCAGATTTCGCTAAGCAACTTGTTATGACTTCTACTATGGAAGGAGATGATATTTGGAAAGATCAAGGTGTTGCATGGTTTGTTCCAAAATTTAATAGTCCTTATGCTCGTATGAGTGCATATATAACTACTCTTAGAAGTGTTGTAGATGACCTTGTTCGTGAACGTGTTCAATCTATGGCTGTTGAATCTACTCGTTGGTGTGATTATTCTAATAATAGTAAATTTGAAGGTATTACTTTTTGTTTACCTCATTGGATTAATCATAGTATTTTTGATTCTTGTATGAAAAGATTTTTAGCTGATGTTAAAGAAGCTAATATCAATAAAGATAAAATCGATAAACTTTATGATTATGAAGATATTGCTTTTTGTCTTTATCAAAATACAGAAGCTATTGAAGCTAAACGTTGTTATCATTATATTAGAGCTTCTATTCTTGATGAAATCTTATATAATGAAGCTAAAGATGAACTTAAACTTCCTGCGCAAGATGCACGTGAGTATTTATTTTTAGGCGTTAAAAGTGAAATGTATTATACCGGTTATAATGAAGATTGGGATAATATAATTGAAAAACGACTATATGATAAATATGGTAAAGCTCATGAGAATATGCATGTGATTATGCAAAAATGTAAAGATCATCTTGAATGTATTCGTACTTCACAATATGACGCACAAAATGAAGGATCGAGTAAAAGTACAAGTGAATAAAATCACAGCATTTATACCTATTAAAGAATATATAAAGTTATATGGTAATCCTACTACAGTTTTTCATGGTCATTCTTTAGATATTCCTATGACTTTTAAACAGCAAGTTTCTAAAGATGAAATTCTTGTTTATGAACCTTTAAATGGTAAACATTCTCTATATAATATAGATAGAATACTTGTTAAAGATATTGTTGTTCGTTTTAAAGATATTGAAGATTATACTCATTACCAAACTGAATTAGATTTCGATGAATCTGTTTGAAATACAAGCTAAACTTGATAATATATTTAATCAAGTTATAGAAAATGAAGGTGAACTAGATGAATCTCTTGCTTCTGAACTTGAGATTGCTCAAGAAGAACTAGATGATAAACTATATGCTTATTCTTTTGTAATAGATAGATATTCAAGTGATATTGCATTATTGAAACAATACAAAAAAGCTCTTGATGATCGCATTGCTAGATTCGAAAAGAATCAAGATAAACTTAAAGATGCTATTGCGGAAGCTGTTTATAAATATGGTGATCCTGTAGTCAAAAAAAATAAAGATACAGGTCTTAAAGAAGAAACTGGGGCTTATTCTTATAAAACTCCTGTTATTACTATTAACGTTCGTAAGACTAAAACTGTTGAAACTGATAATGACTTATATAATCATTTTGCCTTATCAGTTGTCCAGCATATCAGTGACAATTCCATATCAGATATGCCAAATTTGCCCCAAATTAGCGCATTTGCGACCATAAATATAGCTAGTGGATTAACGATACCACAGGCAGCCAAGTTGCGGGAAATGGCGGTAAATGAAGGTATTTTGATAGACGATTCAGATATTAAAGTTAAAGTATCTAATAAGGAGCTTAAAGATATACTTGACACTGAACCTGAAGGTCTTGATGCTTGGACACTTGGTGAAAAAGATGTTGTCACTATTAGAAAGTAATTAACTATTGAAACAAAACTCGTATGCCTTTTGTAAATTATCAAAGACGTCCTCTTATATTTAATGAAATGGGTAAACCTATTAATGATTTAAGTGTTGAAGAGGCAATTAAAGAAGCTGGTTTAGATTATAAAGTTGGCATTAAAGAAACTCGTGTTCGTCTTGCTGACGTTAATGATCCAGATAAGTTTCTTCTTTATAAAGTTCCAAATTCTTTTGCTACTTATAGAGAAGATAATAATCATGTATTTGGTGCTGTTGGTTCTAAATATGAAGTTGTTCAAAATTCTGTTGCTCTTGATTTTATTAATCAAGTCTGTGATTATGATAAGACAGTTCGCATTGAAACAGCAGGTGTATATAAAGATGGAGCAAGTATGCTTGTAACTGCAAAGTTTCCTGAAGCTATGACTATTGGAAATAATGATCTTATTGATAAATATTTATTATTTACTAATAGTCATGATGGTTCCGGTTTAATAACTTGTGCTGTTACTAATATTCGTGTTGTTTGTAATAATATGCTTAATCAAGCTATTAAAAATGCTGATTCGGTATTTGGATTTAAACATACGAAAAATGTTCATAATGCTATTATGAGTGCAGTTGAAAAAATTCGTTCTGCACATATTTATCATGAAGCTCTTCAAGAATCTATGCAAGCTCTAAAGAATGTATCTGTTAGTGGTAGAGATGTTAATAAATTTGTTTATGATCTCTTTCTTACTGCTGAACAACAAGATCATATGAAATTAAGAACTAGCATATATTCTGCTGATAAAGAAGTTATATCTACTAAAACTCAAAATAAAATTATTGCTGTTCTTGATACAATTGAAAAAGGTGTTGGTCAAGAATTACATAGAGGTAGTATGTTATGGCTTTATAATGGAGTGAATTGCTATATGAATAATGTTGTTGATTATAAGTCATCAGAAGATCGTTTTGAAGCTCTTACTAAACGTACAGCTTGTAAAGTTAATCAAAGAGCTTTTGATCTTGCTTTGACTTCTTTAAGAGCTGCATAATGGAAGATCAGAAAACACATACGTGTTATATTGAAATTGATGGTAATGTAATCACTCGTGATGCAAACGGAACTCTTATTAATGAATTTACTGGTAATTGGTCTGTTTTGCATAAAGTATATAGATTTGCTACTATGACTGCTACTGAAAAGCAGAAACATAAACGCATTTCTCCTAATCTTTATATTGGTAGTATTAAGTATGTTATGCGACATCCAGGTACTAATCAAAGTTTTATTGTTAATTCTACTCAAATTAAAAAGATTTTACCTTATATTGTTAATGTAAATAAAGTTAATTTTGGTGGACTTAATGAATGTGGTGTTGATAGTGAAATTGATTATTAGTCTTCTAAGCATAGTGCTGTTACAAGTGCTATGCTTAGTTCCGCACGCAACCACAAGCACTTTCCCTACTGGGGATTGGAAAGCTCCTTTAGCATTATTAATGCTATTAAGAGTATATTCTTTATAATCATGATCACTAACAAGTTTGCCAATAGAATTATCAATATAATGATTATAAACATAGCGGAACTATGCAGACCCCGGTAGAGGGATAGATGTGGAAGCGAGAGGAATCTAGCGTTAGCACTAGTAGTATTAAGTTTAGTATAGACACAAAAAGAGAGAGGACTGACAGTATTATCTGAAAGCCCTCTCTCATTTTTTTTAAGTCCAACAGAAGTCCTTACTTATTTAGTTCAACTATCATCTGTAGTATTGGGTTCTGTTGCATATAATATGTATTGTTCTTTGGTAAATAGAACATCTTGTTGTATTGATTGAATAACGGAATAGTTTTCTTAAATGCAATCCAACGTTTATCTTCATCTTTATATGTACCTCTATCATAAAGCATTTCTTCATCATCTACAATCATTGGAGCAATAAGTGTCCAATAAGCAAGATTAAGGACATTAGATATACTTGTTTCAAAAGGTATAGGTGCCTCCATAGTACGTTTATAGAATGAATAAAGACCCCAAGGTGAAGTTTCATAAAGTTCAGTTTGAACACCATAAATAGTATAACAAGCAAGAGCAAAGAATAGATTTTCATCAAGTTCATCGTCATCATCTGATGCAGCATACATACTTGCAGCAACAAGAGATAAACCAACAAGAGTTGTAAAATTAAACATAGCTCTTTTAATATTAGCTTTTTGAGCTTGAGGTAAAGTATTATATCTAAAGTTCATGTCTTTGAACCAATATAATAAACCGCAGAACCCATTGAATATAGCTTTAGCTTTAGTAGCAAAATCAATATCTTCGCCATTTTCTATAGCTTTATCAATAGTTTCTCTATAAGCACTTCTACTATTAGATAATAGAAAATCTATCATATCCATGTAAGCACCACTTCTATAAGATTCAAGACGTTCATCAAATACAATTTTACCTACACGTTTACCCCAATATCTAATAAAGTTAGGACGAAGCCATTTACGGAATTGAAGAATAACTTCTCCCCACATCTTACCAGATAACATAGATTTATCAAAAGTATTATAAATACCATGAAGACTATGATTAACGCCTTTAACTTTACCTAAGAATTTAGCAAAATCTTCAAGAGTTATACCACTATTTTCTTTAATTGAAGCTATACCATCTTTAAGTTCAAATACATCATATAGAGTAGTATGATTAGATTCAAATTTTTTCTTGGCATCTTTTAGTGCTTCTTTATAAGATTTAGCATAATTGTTTTTCCATTCTTTAGTAAAGTTATTAGCTTTATAAGAAATGAATCTTGAAAGATAATCTACAAATTCAATATTATTACCTTTAAGAGATTCTTGTTTAGTCTTATAATTTTTATATCTAGTAAAAGTATCAGCATCTACCATTTGTTCAAACATCTTTTCTCTAAGTGAGAACACAAATTGATCATAATTCATAATAGAACCAGCAACAATTCTATGAGTTTGCATAGCAGATAAGAATGTAGCGAATTGAAGATAATGTTCACCAATAGTATTAGGAGAGAACATTATATTATCCCATTTAGACATACCAAGAGAAACAATGTTGGTCTTAGTGTCAACTCCAGCTTCAATATGATCTTCAAAAATATTACCAGCTAGCTTCATTAAAGCTGCATCAAGATTATCACAAGTATATTCACCAAGTGATGCCCATAAGGATGGAAGAGCTTTAACATACATTTCATGAGCTTTAAGAAGTGTAGCTTTAGTAGTAAATTCACCACCAGTTGCTTCACTTACAATATTAATATGACCTGTACCAATATTCTTTAAAGCAGCAGTTAAGTTCATCCACATAAGAGATTTACTATTAACTGTATAAAGTGTATTAAGAAGTTGATCAGTTAATGTATTAATACGATTCTTACCTTCAAAAGCATCATAAAAAGCTTTAAATCTTTCAAAAGCATAAGTATCTTTACCTTTCTTAGTAACAACTTCAGTTTTCTTAGTATAAAGAGATAAAACTTTATTAATAATGTTTTTACTCTTAACACCGTATTCTCTAGCTTGAAATTCAGGCATAGAAAGAATAGTTTGAAGAAGATTAAGTTCAGGTTCAAAATCACGATTAATCTTAATACGTTTAAGTTGATTAATATAATTAAGAGTTACATTAAGAGGATCATAATTCATTCTATCTTTAAGCTCACTCATTTGCTTATCGGATAGAGTTTGATTATATTCAACTATATCGCTAATAGAAGTTATAGGCTTATGATAATTTCTATGTTTAGCTATATTATTAGCTTTTTCAATTAAAGCATTATAAGTATCAACATTAGTTATAGAATAAAGATCATATTTAATTCTACCTCTAACTTCTGGACGATTAAGAGCTGTAGCTTTAAGATAATATTGAGTTTCACCACTTAATGTATTCTTATAATCATCATCTTGTAATTCGTGCCATCCAACAGCTTGTTTAAGAACATCTCTATAACTAGCAGATATAAATGTTGGAAAGAAGTTTGCTCCTTTAACAGTGTTAGGCATAGCAACATCATTAAGTTCTGCAAATAGTTCTTGCATTTCAACAATCATATCAATATCATTTCTAGTAAGTTTACTAAATTTAGAATCACGATATTCAGGACGACAAACTTTAATTTCAAGAAGAACTTTATTAGTAGTTTGACCTTGAACTTTAAGTTTAATACCATTCACTTGAGCAAACTTCTTACGTATCTTAGATTTATAAACACGTTCTATAAGTTTAGTATAATAATACGATTCAGTATCAGTAAGGTTAGGAAAATATGCTTTAGGATTAGCATATACATCTTCGAGTTTTAATTCGAGTCTTCCTTTATATTCAGCAGGAATAGAAACATTCATTGTTGAATAGATACCTTTACCAGCAGCTTTTACTCGTTTAATATGAGCTTTTTCAAGTTTAGCTAAAGCATCTTGTGCATTTTTAACTGTAATAAAATCATCAGATTCAAGTGAAGGTTCAAGAGCTTTTCTTTTATGAATATATTCATCATATATAGAGGCTTTAGCTTGAGCATAATCGAATGCAGCTTTAACTATATCAAATGGAGTAGTTAATTGAGCATTATTATCATTAATAAACTTAGATCTAAAATCATTAGAACGAGCTTGTGAAAATTTGATATTGGGTTTACCATTAGATTTCTCTGAATAGAAGTTAGGATACTTCTTGAATAATGCAAATGTTTGCTTGTTTTTATTAAGAGCAAATTCAGTAGCATTAAGAGCATGAAGTTCATATTGAGAAAGAACTGTATCAATAATAGGAATTCCACTTTGTGCAGCAGAATCTAACCATTTAATAGCAGTAGATAAATCAAGATTATCACCAAGCATAGTACGAATATTTTCTTGAATATCTTTCTCAGTTACAAGATATGGACCAATATCATCAGATTCAAATCCAGTTTCAACAAGTTTATCTTGAATATATTTAAATTTAGTATTAAAGCTAGCATTATGTGATTTTTGATTCATCATAATACCAAAATAAATCTTAGAAGCATCAATAACTTTACGTTTAAGAGGAATTATTTCTGCATATAAACCTTTAAGATTAAGAAGAGCTTCATTAAAATCTTTAATTGAATCTTTAATAGTTTGAGAAGCATTTTCAAAACTTGCTTCATCAATAGGATTTAAATCTTCAATATAAGTTTGAGATTTAATAAGACTACTAAGTTTATTTAAATCGGTAACCCATTGTTTACGATCAGCAGAATTTTTCTTAGTCCATAAATCAGCAATACTATTAGTATTTAAATCAATGACTATATTATTAATCATATCTTTAACACTCTCAAATATTCTAGCATTATACTTGAAGGTATCAACATAATTAGGAAGACTATTCATATCTCTACCAAGTTTAGCTATTTCATCTTTAGCTCTAGCGTCTAGTTTCTCTAAATCAGTATTAAGTTCTCCCATGATAGACATTTCATCTCGAAGTAACTTAGTATTACCGATAGCAGTCTTCTCAACTTCATAAAGAGTATTAATAAATTCTAGATTTGATATACCTAATCCAGTATTATCATCTGCTACAAACTGAGTATCTAAAACCATAGAGAACTTAGGTGTTGTACTATTAATAGTATGAACTGTAGTTGTAGCATTCTTTTTAATACCAATATAATCAACTATAATATCATTAATACCATCAGCTTGAATTGCACTAATATTTGTTGGATTTAGTCTTTGAATAAGACTCTCTAAGCCTTTAAAAATTTGTCCTTGAACTTTTAATTGTTCGAGTTGAGAAAGTGGCTCTCCATTGGCGATTAGTGCCAAATTTTTGATATTAGTAGGCAGTGTTTCGGTATTATATGAATCTTCGATGATTCGCTGGGTTGATATAGTAATAATATCATCATTAGCAATAAGACCTCTATTAGTATCAGATTCATTCCCAATATAAATAGTAATATCTGTATTACTTGTAGCAGCATCAATAGCTTGTGTTAAACTTTCATGAGATTCAGTATTAGTAACAGAACTATTAAATTTACGATAGAACTTACTAAGAACTGTAGCTATTTTCTCATATATTTCTTGAGATTCAATGTTATATTTAAAGTAATCATTAGCTGTAGTTAAATATTCAGATTTAAACGTTTTATTAATAGGATAATAAAAAGTACAATCATTAATATCAAAACGTTTATAAAGAGTACCTTCAGGTAATTTAGCTTTATAAGATTTCTTAAGACCAGTAAGTTCTTTATCTATAACTTTTTCACGAGTCTTAAGATACATATCATTAGCATAACGAGAATTATTAACAAATATTGTAGGTTCAACAATCATTTGACCAACAATATTCCATATATCATTATGCTTAACAATAATTGCATTTTTTAGAATACTATTGAGAGCATCTTCTATATACTGCCGAACTTCAGGATCAACATCATTATGCCATTCATTTGCAACTCCACCTTTAAGTCCAAAAGCATTTCTTGATAAATTACTTTTAGTAATCCTAGTAAAAGTAGGAGTTTGATCTTTAATTCTTTGTTTACCACTATTAGTATCATAAATATATTCAGGTTTCATATATTTAACAATACGAGTATTCTCAGAATTAGCTCTAACAAATGCTTCAATAAAACGATCAAGTTCTTCATTATCTCTAAGAAGAATATTATCTTCATTAGACTGACTAGCATATAAAGCATTAGCATAATTATAAAGAGCTGCATTATTTGATCTAAAGTTACTACCTCCATCGGTAATACCTTGTTCTCTCATCGCAAGTCTTATATCTTTATCGCTAGTACCATCAATAGATTCAAAATTAATAGAATCGAATTGATCTCCCCAAGTAGTCTTATAAGCACTTATATAACCATCATTTTTAGTTTTAAATCTACCATAAAGATCAATAGGAATATATTTAGATAGATTACGACCGAAATCAAGTTTATTAATCCAAAATGCGTATTTAACTAGATTTTCACCAAGAATACGACAATATTCATCAGGACTATTAATAAGTTGAAAGAATGTATCTCTAGTAAAATCAACATCATCACTTTCTTTAGTTGAAATACCTATGTAACCATTTCTTATAATAAGACTTTCCATAGTATTTGAAGACAATAAAGAAAGAATATGATTAGGATTAAGCTTAAGATTACCTTTAGTAATATATTGTCCATTAACTACTACATATTTACCATCAGTTAATGTATTTTTAACCATAGCTAATTGAATACCTACTGGTAAATCTTTAAACATAGCTATTTTTTCAGCATGAGTATAAGGTCTATTTTCAGTTTCATTATACCATGTTTTAAGATTAACTGATGTAAGTGATAAATCAGTAGCTAGTTGGAATCTAAATTCATTCTTATCATTCTTAATAATTCTAGTACAACCTAAAAGTTTAGCTCTATCTTCAAGAACAGCTTCTGGACTTTTACTATTATCATTAAAGAATGACATATCTCGAATCTTATCAATTATAGCATAATTAATAAGAGCTTCTCTAAGTTCAGGATTATTATTCTGACCAAGTTTAGCCATACAATAATTAATCTTATCTTTGAAAAGAGGATTCTCACTAATGAATATATCATGAAACATATTAACAGACATCTCATTAGTAGAATATAATTGTTGTTGAAGAATAGGATAAGCACTATCTTCTATAGTCCAATTAGGATCAGTAATAGATGGAAATATAGCTTCAATCATCGATTGATTACCTATTCTAAAAGGAGATTTAGGTTTACTTAATTGAATAGGTTTATCTTCAACATCTGTAATAGATAAAAGATAATCATTCGCTTTATCAATCCAATCATCTATAACTTTACCTTTATCTGTAATAGCATTTACACTATAGTATTTATAAAGAAGTTCATCAATCATAGTGTCAGGAACTTTAGCGTCTTTTGCATTTTGAACTAAAGTATTGACATTATGTTGAAGCATAGCAATAGATTCAAAAAGTTTATTACTTTCAGAAGTTTTAGGACCAGCACCTTTCTTTTCAGTAATAAGACATCCTTGCGCACGTTTCATAGCATTTACAGCTTTATCGACGTACATATAGTAATCTAAAACTTCAAGCTGACGATTAAGATAATTAGCATATGCTTCAAGATCTTCAACATTATGCTTGTAGTTTTGACCTTCTTTAAATAAAGAATCAAGTTCAGTTATAGTTTTAGCTTTATTCTTAATTCCACTATTTATTTCATAAGCTGTAATTCCAGTTTTTTCAGCAAGAGCTTCAATAAATCTAGCCATAGCTTGAACTTGATTTTGATTTATAGTTAAACCGTGTTTATGAGCTTTAGCTATAGTAAAATTAGATAAATCTTCTTGTGCTAGAAATTTATTAATTTTATTAATAACAGCTTTAAGACCTACATTATCTTGATTAAATGTAAAATAATCTTTAATAAAATCTTTAAGAGATTCACCTTTATTAATAAGAAGTTTACTCATAACAGTTGCAGCGTCAATCATGTAATCACTGCGAACATTATGAAAACTAATATTAGTAAAGTTATTAGAGTTCTCTATAGATTTAATAGAAATATTAGTAACAAAATCACTAATGATTTGTTGAGATTCAATAAGAGCCGAATAAATATATCTATTAACACCTTCAACTTTAGCATTTTTAGTTTTTAAATTAGCATTCCAACTTATAGGAAATGAAGCTAATAATGCAGTATTACCAACAGTATAAGTATTAAGATTAAACCAAAGATTATCTTTAACAGCATCAAGAATATGAGAAGTTAATTCAGAACGTTGAGCTGATATAGGTTCATTATTTATATCTGTCCAAGTACCATAATCATTATTATATAAACTACGACACCAAACAGTAATTGTACTATCATCTACATTAATTTCAATACTACGTTCTCCATTAGATAACTTCTCTTCTTTAAAAGCCTTAAGAATTTGTTTCTTAGCCCATTCAGCTTTATTTGGAATATCTTCACTATATCCAGCAATATCACTAAAATTAAGTCTAATAGGAATAGCAAAATCATCAGATAGTTTAGTTTCAGTAAATCCCATTATAGATAGAGCATTATCTGCTGCAATAGATTGACCTTTAAGCACTGCAATATTATTGTTAATATTACGAATCTTAATTTGGTCAATAAGAAAATGCTGATTCATCATAGAGTTATCATAACCAGCAATTCTATTTATATAAGAAGCAGCAGATTTACTATGTTCAAACTCATTAGGTTTTTCTTTATTAAGAGTATTCTTAAGATCAGAATGAATACCAATCCATGTATCAATAATAGCATTATCTTTAGCAGCTCTTGGCATTCTTCCATAATCATTAAGTTCATTCCACTTAGTAGTAACAGTCTTATCTATAAATTCTTTATATTTGGCATCATAATCTTTCTTAGCTTCTTTAAGTTTAGAATAGATTTCAGCTTTTTCATCATAAAGAGCTTTGAGTTCAGAATCAGTTATAACAGAATTTAGATTAGCTGTATTATAAGATTCAATTTCAGCTTCTTTAGCTTCCATTGCTTTAGCTAGAGCTTCACGTTCAGAAGTATTTTTTGAATAAAAACGTTCTCTTTGAAGATCTGCATATTCAGCTTTTAACTTAGTTAATACAGGATCATTTATTTCAGTTTGAGCATTAATCTTTTCATTAATATCTCCAAGTCTATTAATTAAAGGAACTTTAACTTTAAGATAATCTTGTTTAAGTGAATCTTTAGCTTTAGCAAAATAAATATCTGCAATATATTCTAAAGATTGACGTTTATATGCGTTAGTATTATTCTTAGTATATTCAACGTAATTACCGTTAATTACATCAAATTCTTTCATAGAAAGATAAATACTATCAATATCATAGTCCCAACCAGTACGTGTAACAAGATGTTCAGGAACAATAGCTTGACTTGCACCATTGTTCAAAACTCCTACAACTTTAGCAACAAACATAGATTGATGACCTTCAGTAGGAATACGAATACCAAACATAGTTCTTAAATTCTCAGGAACAGTATTTAAATCTAAATTACCATCAGCATCTAATTTAAATCTAGAATCCCAATTATTAAGAATAATTTCAGCAGGATGAAATACTTGTTTAATAGAACCATCTTCTTGTTTAACTTCTTCCCACCATTCACTTTGAAGTTTAAAATCAGCATCTTTTTTAATTATAGGAGTACCATTAGCATCTCGCTTAATACTACCATCATTATTGAGTTCAGCTCTAAGTTTCCAATAATCATCAGAGAACTTAATTTGACCTTCATGATACATTCTAGAAACATTAGCTTGAGTTCCTTTGATTAACCCTTTTTTGTCCAACGTAACAGATGCAGGTTGTAAGAAAGTATCAGGCTGAATAGTAACATGAGCACCTTTAAGTTTAAGATTGGTAACTCTACGTGTAATACGAGCTAATAGAACAGATTCAATTCTACTTTTAATTGTAGGATGATAAAAAGGTATAAAAGGTCTACCGTCTACCATCATAGTAGCTTTGATAAAGTTTCTATCAATTTCAGTTTCATTAAAGTATCTACGAAGATCAGCAAGAACTAAATCTAAATTAACTTCAACTACATTCTTATCATTAATAGATTTATATTTGATATTACCTTTATCATCAATAGCTCCCCAATCAGAAAGCAAACGATACATTTCATCATTAGCGTTAGTAGCAAGAAGCATTTGATAATATTCAAATACACCCGCTTTATCAAAAGATTTATCTCCAGTTTTACCTTTACGTACAGTACCAGCAATAGAGTATTCTTCATTAAATACAAGATTATCAAGAATACGTTTTTGAAGCTGAGTACCAATCTTATTCTCTTCATCCATTAAATGAGAAGGCACTTCTTGTTGCACATAGAGATTACTATGACTAAGCGTATGTTTAAAAGCATCAATACCTTTAGGATAATTCTTTAATTCATAACGATTAGTAGATTCATTATATTGAATATTAAGAATAGCATCCTGTTCATTATTAGCAATATTAAAGAGTTGAACTTGTGGAAGACCTCCAACTTTATGCCCAGATGCAAAGTTAATAGAATCAATACCTTCTTGTTTCATCCAATCATAAAGAGTTTCATAATTTGTACCCTTATACATACGTTTGAATACAACAAGAGTTGAATTTTTATCTTGATGTGAAAATACAATATCAGTATTAAATCTATTATTAAGAGTTGATTTACCTCGTTTATAGAAGTAATACTTTAGTTGTTCAACGATACGTGCATAATCTTGCGAACTAATAGGACTATCTTCATCTTCCACAATATCTTTAAGAGTTTTACCAGAAGGTAAAGTAAAACTATCATAACTACCCATAGCTTTAAAACGGGCTATACATTCATCTTGAGTTATGATATTAAATGCGTCTGCTGTTGTAATCTTATCAATACCAAATCTGCGTCGAAGAGTATTAGTTGTAGTTTCATCTGATTTAACAAAAGGTGCTACAATTTTATCAATCATATTATCTCTAAGTTTAACATCACTTACGATAATCTGAGTATAAGTTGTATTACTTCTAGTTTTAGAACCGGGTCTAACACCTTGAGATGCACGCTTAGCCCAATCAAGAGCATTTTTAAATTCAAAAGTATAACCTGTGAATAACTCTTGAATAGCAATATCTGCAATATAATGATTAGCTAATAGATTAGCAATAACAAATCCCCAATAACGATCATTTTTATAATCATCTGGAAGTTGTTCACCAATAACTTTAAGTTGATTCTTATAGGTTAGAGTAGATTGAATGTTATCTCTGATAGGAGCTAAATAATCAAAAGCATCTTGTAAATGACTATTCATTCTATCAACAAACATTCGCATAAAAGCATTATCGATTACATCTCCGTATGCAGTAGAGAAATCTTCACCACATATCATGAAAGGTTCAAATTTACCGAAAGAAGCTAATTCATCCGGATGTAATTCTTTAAATGCATCTTCTATATAATCTATAATGCTTCTTACAGATACATTACCATTTTCATTAGTATATCTAAAATTAAGATTACCAAACTTAAAGATATTACCTGTAGGTTTACCATTTTTAATAACATCTTTACCATCCCAGAATATAGGAGCTTGAAGACCTTCAAATATTTCTTTATTAAAAGAATAATGCTCATAGTAATCTTCAAATGCTAAATTAATATCACCATTAAATTTATTATGAACAATCTCAGCTCTTTCATCAGAATTCATATTATTAAACTCTTCACGAACTTCATCTTTACTTCTAGTAAATTCTTTCTTTAAAGTGAGTTTATGAGTTGTAGAATCATAATCAAATAGCATACGTCTAGCATCTAACATCATTTCCATCTCCGTACGAAGAGTATCTTTAACTCTTTGGAAAGTATAATTAGATTCAAGATCATTAGTTCTAGCTATACGATAATTAACGAAAATACCATTATTATCTATAAGTTTAAAAGGTAATGCTCTTTTACCACTATTAGATTCAGTTAATATATTACCTGTAACAAATTCATATATACGAGAAGCATCAGCTGAAGGTAATGAATAACGTTCTTGCATTTGACGAAGAATAACATCACGAGTCCAAATATAATCATGCATATCAACATATGGCGTACCAATACCTTGATCTCTATTAGATAGACCATTAAATCTAGAATATTCAAATGCTTTAACAGCTTCAACATTTACAGGATTAATAGGATCTAATATTCTATATCCATCTTCGTCTAAAACTTCATTACCTCTATCATCTTTTTTGAAATTAAAGAAACCTTTACCATTTCCTCCAGTACCATTACCTAAATTCCAAATAATAGGATTATATTTAGTACCTTTAGATTTAAGAAAATCAGCAAAGCGATATTTCATTAATTCAACATTGACATTACCTATACGATTAACAATACCTTGTAGCATATAAGTAATATGATTATAAAACTCAGGAGTATATTCTTGTTCACCTTCAACATTAATATAACTTAAATCTACTTTAATTGAAGGATCACAACTACCTATAGTAGCTAAAATATTAATTCTACCTCTCATATCATCAACGATAGAATTAATTGTATCACCCGGTTTATAAGTATCATAAAACAAATTACGAATTTTATTAGCTTGACGATCTTTAGCTCTTTCACTTTGTTTATCTGTGATATTAGCTTTTATTTGATTAAATATCTTATCAAATACATCATCAATATGAACAAGTTCAGTTTCAATTTTTTGATGAATTAAAGCATTTACTTTATTATCTGCATTTCCATCAACATATAAAGCTTTAATTACATCAAAAGGAACATTAAATTTAATAGATAAATAATTGAATATAGTATTAGGAGTCCAATTAATACCAGCATTATTAGATTTATACAGTAAACTATTTACTTTATCTGTAATAGATTTACCAGTTTTATACAAAGCATTTATATCAAATTGAACAGCACTTCTAGTACTAATTCTTTGAAACTTATTAGTAAGAATATTGCGATATTGATTATATACATTAGTAATAGCAAAAGATTGACGATTACTTTCTCGAACAGCATACGACATATTATAATCAGTTTCAGACATATTATAACTCATAGTTTCACTTTGAGTTACAACCGTTGTTGCCATATCAACTGAAGCCATATACATATTATAGAATATTTCTTTAGATTCTATAGTAGAAGCATCATCATCCGGAAGAATCTCTAATTTATTAATTAAAGGTTTAAGTTGGCCATTATAAACAGATTCAGAAGTAACTTTAAGACTATTTATAAGTTCTTCTTTATTTGCAGCATATCGAGTAACATCAATTAAAGAGTTCCATAAAACATTAATATCAAATGGCATAGTTAAACCATATTTGTTATAATAAGAAGCTGTACCATTTAATTGAGTATCTTCAACTCGCATCATAAGATTACTTTGATTATTATAAATCATTTCAGTAAGCATACGTTTAAAACGAGAAGAAGCTGTATCTTTACGATTAACTTTAAACTGAAGAGAACTATTCCAAGACTTATTAATATTTTGTTCATCTGTCATAGTAGCTCCATTAAGTTCTCCCATAGTCATATGGTCTTCAATATCGTAATCATTAATATCAGCCATAAATTCAGCTTTATAATAATTAACGAAACTCTGCCATATATTCTTATCATCTAAGTTTTGTAATTGATTAGCAAGAGCTATAAGATTATCAGCTTTACTTTTAAGTTCTTTATAGATTGCTTCATCTTGAACAATAGCTTTTATTTCAGCAATATTCTTACCTTCATCTTTAAGTTCTTTAGATCTACGATTACGATAATTCTTAAGTTGGACTGAATAACCTAAATAACCTAAATCTGAATTAGCATTAGAAGCATATTGAAGAACAGCTTTAGCAATTATATCTCGAATTTTAATACCATTTTTGAAATCTTTATAATTAAGATTCTTAAATTCAGATTCGCTTCTAAATGCAATAGCAGCAAAAATACGATTCAAATACATCTGCTCACTATCAGCAATAAAAGGATAATCATCTTCATATAGAATTTCAGACTTCTTAGCAATATCCATGTTCCATAATTGGCTTATTTCCGGCTCTCCTTGCTCGTTTAATGGTATAGTAATACTTTTGGTTAACCTGTCTATATTATTGCCGTAAATACTTTGAAAAGTGGCAAATTGAGCGTCTGTCAGTTTGCTATTCTGTATTGCACGCAAAAGAATCCAATCCCCATTCTCGGATGTGAATGCAGTAGATTTAAGAGTTTCATAGTCAGCTCTAGCAACAGCACGTGCTTTAGAAGCATCAAAAGGATAGAGCTTTTTAGCCCTATCCCAAAGATCTTTAAAACATTTGCTATCAACATATTCATCACCGACTTTAATTTGTGGGATAACATTACAATCTAAACCCATAATATCAGTTTTATACGTTTAACAAATACGTTTATTAGTTTCATCAAAGTTAGTATTTTTATTTAGACTAGCAACCGAATCATTTAAATATTTTGAAATATTAGTTGCAATAGATGAAGAATCAGATAAAGACATAGATAATTTAAGATCACCTTCAATATCAACATAATCATCATCCCAATCAATATCTTCATCTTCTTCAATTGTAGTATCAATAGATTCTTCAGTTTGAACTTTAGTTTCAGTTTCAATAAGAATAGGAGATTCAACTGTAGTTTCAGCAGACGTTCCGCTCTCTACCACATCTCCTTCTCTACCGGGGGCTTCTAAGCTCCACTGAATGCTACTAATTGTAACATTAGAATCCATATCTCTAAAATCTTTATTATAAATTCTATTAATAGTATCATTAAGACGTTCCATTAATGAATCTGCTTTAACTTTAGTATCAATAACTCCAAATATCTTTTGTAATATATTAAGTAATACCTTTTTGAACTTATCCCAAAATGTAGGAGTTTCAATATCTTTAGAACCTTCAACTCTATCAGTAGTAGATTTAAGTTCATTAAGAAGTCTAAATATACGAGGATCAGTTAAAGCATAAGTAATAATTTCAGATACAGCATCTTGTCCATTAATTACAACTTTAGCTCCATTTTTTCTAGCTTCTAGCTTACGAGAAATAGATTCATTAATGCTAGTAAATTCATTGGTTATAACTTGAATTAATTTATTAACTATACCTCCATCTCGAAGCATATCTTTTAAGAACTTTTCTCTATCATTTAAATCAGTTTTATTAGCAAGTTCTTGACGAGCATTTGCAATAGCTTTAGTAAAGTCTTCAAACCATGCTTGCCATTCTTTATTATTATAATCAATAAGAGCTTCACGTTGAGCAAGTTTTTCAGGATTATTAATATCTCGCATAGTACTATTAAAGAACTTCATAATATAAGTATGAATCATCTCATGCGCTAGAGTACGAGTTAAATAACCTTTATGTGCTTCTTCATTTGCTAGTTCCCAATTATAATTAACATCAATTCTAAATTGATTACGATAAAAACCATCAATATCAGTAGAAGTTTTAACCGGTTGAGCAGAACCTTCACCTTTTTCAAATACTTGAGTTCTACTAACAGTATGCTTAACATATACAGGATTTATACCAGCTTCATATTCAAGAATATTAGAAAGTTCTGCAATACTACTCCAATCCTCTTTATAACGTTCATTATCTTGAATAGTTTTAAGTAATTCAACAGGATCATAAAAACGTTGAGTAACTTCTAAATTATTATCAAATGCTTTAGTAGCAATAGAGAATTTAATAGGTGAATTACCAGATATAGATACATTGCTTACAACATCTCCATATTTATTCTTAATATATGCAACATCAGAGTATATGGCATTAGTAGCCATATAATACTCATATATATCTTCGTATTGATCTCCAGTAATTGGATCTGTATATCCTGTAGTATATGAACTATCATTAGAATCTTTAGATACAGCAGCTCCATCTTTAAGACCAAATTGACGAACCATATTTGGAATTATACTATTAAGCTTGTTATTAAACTTTTGAACATCAGCCGGAGTATCAAGATAATATATAGTATGTGGATAACTAGGATGATTTAGAGCCCCATTATAGTTAGAAACATCAAGTTTATTTCCAGAAGTATAATGAATAATTGCTTCACGTCCATCAATAGAAGTTTGAATAAATTTATGATAAGCAATTTTGCCTTTACCTTCACCAAGTACAGCTTTCATCATAACAAAACGTTTACTTCCATCAGCAGTATTACCTGATTGAAAATAAATATCGTCTTGTGTAGCTGAACTTTTTTCACTACATATAATAATATTTTGAAGTCTATTAGAAATTTCAAGTCTAGCTTCAGTTATATTACCACTATTTAGAGCAAGAATTTCTTTAATAGCATCACTAATATATTTATTATATTTATTTAATTTATTAATACGAGCTTCTTCAGTTTCGTCAGTAATAGATCCCATTATAGTATTAGGACTTGTAGGAAATAAAGTATTAATCTCATCCGTTTGAGGAATAACAACAGATATTCCTTGTCTATTACCAATAAATATATCACCAATATGATTACTAGAAAATTTATTTATATTTTGAATAATACCTCCAGTTTTAGGATCTCTAGCAATACCAGTTTCATCAATATAAACAATTTGAACTCTAGGTTTACCTTTAGAATCAACAACATCTTTCGTAGGTTTAATAGATTTAACTAAAGAATTACGATGATGCATAATAGGTAATCCTTGTTTAGCTTCTTTATCTTCTGCACGAGCTTCATCATTAATCAAGACTCTACCTGAACTAATATGACTTATTCTAAAAATATTAGAACCAGTCATACGTATATCATTACGTATAGCTTGATTATTTTTAAAGATCATTTCATGACGATTGATAGAATCATTAAAATGTTTCTTAATTCCATTAGCATTTATAATACTTTGCATATTTGAATTAGTAATTCTAAATGCAGGAAATAAATCAAGACATATTTGATATATTTGATTATATGAAAGAGCTACATTGTTAATATCTATTTCACCATCCACAGAACCTTCATATTCTGAATCAACTATACTAGTAAGAGTTTCACTATCAAGAATATTTTTAATTTGCTTAGAAGTAAGATTAGAATATATAAGTTCTTTAAAAGCATTCATCAAAGGTTTAAATCTATCTTTTCTGAATAGATCAAAGATAATCTCCATATTACGCTCAGAATCTTCTCTATCTTTAGCAGATATATTATTACGAGGTTTAAAAGCTCTATCATAATGAAACATAAACCTAAAGATCTCTCTTTGATATTCAGCAAATATATTAGCCATCTCATCAGTAAATGCAAATTTACGTGGATAATATTGACCATTTGCCCCTTCAACAGTATAAGCTATACCTTCTATAATAGTTTCTAATTTAGGGATAGAACCTAATTTATATTCTTTACCATTTCGATTAATAACTATATCATATGTAGCTTTATTCGGATTTTCTTCAAGATTAGTTCTTACTACAGAAACTTCATCACCTTTACTAATATCTGAAAGTATTTCGTATATACCTAAATTAGAAGTAATAGTATTATTTAAAATATCTTCTGGAGCACCATTAGGATCGAAAGTAATATCAAGACCTTCATGATAAGTTTTACTAATAATCTCAGGAGTACGATTAATAAAATCAATTACTTGAGATTCATTAAGAGGTAAACCTCCAGTAGCTTCAGTATCTATAAGATCATAAAAGAAACTATAATTATTATAAAGTTCTTTATAAAGATTATCTTTAGTTTCTCTAAATTTAGCATTATAATAATCTCGTCTATTACCAAATTCTGTTTTAAGAAAATTAGTAACATTTATAATAGACATAATTTCAGGAATAAGATTTTTATAATTATCACCTCGATATTCACGCATACCATTAACGAGATCATAATAATTAATCTTAGTAGTTCTAAATCCACTTTTATCACTAATAAAAGCAACAAGAGAACCAAAAAGATTAAAGTTATCAATAAAGATACCTCCTAAATCTTGAGAAATTAAAGCATATTTATTATGAAGAGTTTCATCAAGTCTTATAGCAATAGCATCCGAATTTAAACTAGAATCACTAGTAAGAATCTGAGCCATTTTAGATATAAAATCTGATTCAAAAGAAGCATTAAGAGCAGTATTAATTGAATTCATATCTAATTCCCAATCAGAATCTTTACTATAAAGACTTTTTAATTCATTTAAAGCATCAACTGCTGTTTTAGCTGAACTACCATCATTTAATCTAATTGTATTATTATTACCATCGATATTTATATATACTGCATTAGATAATTTAATAGCAGCATCTATAATTAACTTTTCTGGTTTATTAAGTTTACTATCAGTAAAATATTTATTCATTAGATTTTTAATGAAAGCATCACTATCATATTTAGTGCTACCTTTAGTATGTTTTAATAGCTTCGGAACTAATAGTAAAGTATTCAGCATATTCGAATCAAATAAGGCTGAATTTGCCTCATTTTGGCTCAATAGAGCCACTAAAAATTCATTAATGGATTCTAAATCTACCCCTTCAATTTTAAAGTCTATAACAGGCTGATTTGAGGCTTTAACAAATTCGATTGGTATATCATTTTGATTTTCAGTAGTAGTATCACTTTGAAATTCAGTAGTAATACCATTAGCTTTAGAAGAATCTTCTGTAACTTCAGTTTTAAGAACAGTAGTTTCATCTGTAGAACTCTGTTGAGCTTCGTAGCCCCCAGTAGGGGACAAGGACTGGTCGCGAGAGGAATCTCCTGTATGCTTTGCAATAAGAATATAATCATCATTAGGATTACTCATGTTAGCTGGAGTAAGCACATAACGATTAATTTGACCTTCAAATCCTTCAAGTTTAATACCAGCATCTTTACGTGGATTAGGAGTATCAAGAACTCTATATTCAACTCCACCTATAGAAACATAGAGAGCATATTTAGGATTCTTACGACCAAGATTATCTTCTATAGTATCATTGATTAAATCAAATTTGGTTTGAATTGTTTTAGCTTCTCGAAGGATTTTATTAGTAAGTTTATTAATATCAGATTTAGTTGTTTCTTCAAGACCAAAATGTTCATCAGCTAAGAATGAAGGTAAAGGTTTACCACTAGCTTTAAGAACTTGAGCTGTATAACGACTCAAATGTTGAAGATAATCATTAAGTTCAGCACTAACATCACCTCCAGTTTTATTAGGTATATATTCGATTTCTTGTCCTGTAACAGCATCATTCCATTTGAATCTATGTGCCATAAATATATTATCAAATAGAGAATATTTAGCAGCAAGTCTAATAACAATCCATCTAAGATCTGTTATAGTCATAGTATCAAAAGAATTATCTAAAGCTTTTTCAGTATTAGCATTAAATTCTTTAATTTCATTAAGAATCATTGCGTCTTTAGAAGATAAATTTTTAGCTTTAAGTCTATTATTTATAATAGTACTTATAGGAATATTTAATACTTGAGATTCAGATATTATACTGTTATAAACATCAGATGCTTCTTTAGATAAACTATCAATACCTTTAAAATCTGTATATGATTTACCAAATGTTCCAGAACCTATTTTAGGTTTATCGGATGAATCATCTGTTTTAAGATCATTAATATCTTTATCTAATTTAAGCTGACGTTCTTTTTCTGCATTAATGGCTGCTGTTTGACGATCAATTGCTGCTTTATTATCAGCTTCTTGTTTTTGTAATCTAGCTAATCTAGCTTTATATGCTGCAAGACGTTCATCAGTATTAGAGAATTTAGCTTCGTCTTTTTGTAAAGATTCAGATGACTTATAAGTATCAAGTTCATTCATTAAATCTTTATTATTAGAAGCTTTGATTTCATCTTCATATAACTTGATTTCATCTTTAAGATTATTATATCCATCACCATTGAGATAATAATCAAGTTCAGCATTTATAGCTACATTACGTTTATCAAAGAACTCTTTAGCTTCTTTAGGATTAATAAGATTAGCTAACATAGTTCTAGCTTGTTTAGCTGCATCTTTATCATCAGAATTAATATCTAATTTTTCTATAGCTTTAGCTGATGTATCTCTAGTAGCTTGAAGTTGCTTTAATATTTTGTTATTATTTTCAAGTTTACTATTAGCACCTTTAAGAGCAATTTTAAGACTTAATAGTTGTTCTGGTGTTGCATCTTTAGAAGTATTAGCAATAGATTTTTCAATTTCATCAATTTTAGTTTTAAGATTAGATATTATATCATCATAAATTCTAATAGCCTCTTTAGTAGATTCTAAATTAGCAGATTGTCTAGCATATTCATTAAGAGCTGCCTTTTTGTTAGTTCTTTCTGTTTCATTAGAATACTTATTATCAACATAGTTATTAAGATATTCTTTAGATTCAGCTTCACGTTTAGCATACTCTTCAGGATTAGCTGTAATATTAGCTATTTCAATTTCATTAAGTTTCTTTTGAGCTTCAAGATTAGCTAGACGTCTATGATATTCATATTCGTTTTTGTCATTAGAACCTTCAATTGAATCAAAATGATCTTTATATATACTTTCAACAGCTTCTATTTTATTAAGCGTTTGCTCAAAGTAATCAGCATTAGCCAGAAGAGATTCTCCTTTATCAAGAGCTATTTGTTCTTCAGCAGTAAGACTTTCGTTTCTATCACGTTTATCTTTAAGAGTTTGAATTTCTTTAAGAGAAGCACTCATATTTCTAAGCATCTCTTTATATAATTCAAGAGAACCATCTAATTGATTAGCTGCAATTTGATTAAGAATAGTTTCTTGTTCTTTAAGTTTAGCACCAACTATATCTCCATTAGCTAAAGATTCAACTATATCGTCTAGTCCTGAACGCATAGATTCAACAGCCGTTTCAAGACCTTTTATATATATTTGATCTCTTTCAATACCTTTTTTATTTAATTTACTTTCAATGTAAGGCATAACAGCTTGCATTCCAGCTCCACCGAGAAGACCTCCAATACCTTCTGTCCAAATATCAGCATCACTAAGATAGCTTCCAACACGTTGACTAAAATCAGCAAGAGCATCTGTATCAGAAAGTAATCCAAAATCTCTACGAGCTGAATGAGCACCTTCTTTCATAGAAATACTCATTGTCATTTCATCAGCCATTTCAGCTAAAGAACCAGCAGCAAATCCACCAATACTTTTAAGAAGTTGATTACGTTCATTTTGAGGTATAGCATTTAATGTACGAACTATAGCAAATTTATCACCAGTCGCCATAGCTTTACGTATATTAGCTCTAGTTGCATTACTGAGAGTTCTAGCAGTACCTATAATATTCATCCATTCAACTACATCATAAGCAATATTAGACATAGATCTCCAATATCCTCTTGAAGCAGCAGCATCAGCATATTGATTAGCAAGACGTTCTATTGTTTCATCGTTTAAAGGAACTTCTTCAACTCCTCGCATTTTAAGAATAGGATTACCATTCTCATCATATTCTGTATAGTTCTTATAATTATCGAGAAACCATTGACGTTCTTCTTCGTAAACACCATAAGCTTCACGAGAAGAATCTAGAATACGACCTATAACCGCAGAACCATAAATATCAGCTAATTTATTAGCTCTAGCAATAGCTTTACCTTTTTGGAGTTCAGTACCTAACTTAAATAAATCTTTAGCATATTTAGATTTACTACCGAGATTAACAGCTTGTCTAAATGCTTTACCAAGTAGTATTGAAGCTCCACGTGCAGGAAGCATTATACTAGCTGCACTACCTAGAACAGATGGAACCATAGAAGCCCAATAACCACCACCTTTCATACGATCGAATAAACTACCTTGTTGAGCTTGTTCAGTCATATAAATAGGAAATGCTTCTCTAGTGACTTCATTAATAGAATTACCTATTTGTTCTAAAAAATTACGAGTATAAGCTTCATCATCTCCAAATAATTTAGAAGGAAGTGCAAGTATAGAACCTGCACTTTCAATTGTACCTCCAACTATTTCTCCTACAGTTTGAACAAGAGCATTACCAATTCTATCCCAAGTAGATTGATTTCTTGCTCTACTTTCTACATAATTGCGATAATTACTAGGAGTAATACCTATATTTCCATTATGCCTTTTAGTAAGATTTAGAAATTCTTTATTACTCATTCGATTATCAGGAGATTGAGAACCGATTTGATCGAATGCAGATTTAGTTTCATCTGTATAATGAACTCTACCATCTTCACCAAATAAAGGCATCATCTGATATGTTTTATCGTTTGGCATATTATCTATTTAACATTAATACATCATTAGACCAAAAGTTCACATTATACGCAGCTTTTTGTTCAGGAGTAAGATATTGAGTAGGAACAAAATTATCTTTAAGTTCATTAGCATGATTAAGTTTATATACTAATGCTGGAAGATTTCTACGTAAAGCATCATCATTTTCAAAAGCGAAATTAAGATTACCTTTATTATATTCAACGTCAACATATCTGTTAATAGAAGGATTATATTGTTGAATATTAACTTTATAAACACCGGTTTGAGTTTTAGTTATATTATACTTAAAACTACCAGATGTTATAGGATAATAATTTCCTGTATCATGAATACGTTTATCTGCAACAATAGTTTCAATTGCTTGAGAAATATTTCCTACATGTTGATTATTAATGATATTAAATCTATTTAAATCACGTGTATTAGGATCAGTAATTACAGCTAAATCAGCGCCAAGACCTTCAATATTTCCACTAAATGCCATAATTTCATTAGCAGTTTGTCTTTGATAAGTATCATAAGGGTTAGTCATAGCTTGATTATAAGAACATTGCGCACCTTTTCTCATAGCATCTCTAAGAGCCATATTTGCACCATCATCGTCTGTATAAAGAATAGCTTCTTTTTGTACTTGGGTTTTACCTTGCGCAGGTATAGTAACTTTAAGATATAGTCTTCCAGTAGCATCAGAGCCAATAGATAGATTCTTAGATGATATTTGATAAGCTGCATTACTACCTGAACCACTTTTACGAGAACTAAATATATCAGCAAAATCTTCACTAGAAGTTAAAGGCATACCTATAACTTTTTCTAAGAACTTAGCTTTAGTAGGATCATCTCCTAAAGATGCTGTAGCAAAATTCCAAACACCAATATTATCCATTAGTAGTCTACCTATACCATCAAGAGCATCACTAAATGCAGCTTTGTTATTACTTATAGGAGTAAATAAAGTAATAGGTGTTGTTTGTAATTCATAACCTTTATTTTTAGCAGTAGTTAAAAATCTTTGTCTAACTATATTACGGATTTCATCTTTAGGATCATTAGGATTTTTACCATAAGCACTTTTAGCTGTAGAAGAAACTAAATCAAATCCAATAAATAAGTTATTACCATTTTCTATATAACTATCGTAAAGAATATCAGTTATAACATCTATTTTATCAGATATAGTTTCAGCTTTAGCAATTATATTTTTAGCTTTATTTTTATTTACATCATCCGATAAAGAACCTTTAACATCAAGAAGATCATTTATTGTAGCATTTATACTTTTAACATCATCCGCATTTGTTAAGTCAAATTGACTATAAATAGAATTAAGCATAGCATTATTTTGCTTAATAATATTTTCTGCATCAATAGCAGATTTCTCGGCTTGTTGATAAAGATTTATACTAGTAGGGTCAGTAGCATTTGCATATTTAGCCATAGTAGCTTTAGCATTATTTAAAGCATCAGTTGCAGTTTTAATATTTGTATCTACTATTGTCATCATCGTATTAGCTGGAAGATTTGCTCTAGTAAATCCAATAGCTTCTGTCATCTGTCCTTTAATCTTTTCTAATTGCTCTCGTTTAGCTTTAAGAGAATCAACTAATAAATTATCGAACCATTTAGTATCAGTCTTACTTTCAATCGCTGTATAAGCACCTATTTTAGCCATATTCAACAATGCACTAATACTATTTTGAGTATAAGCATTATTATAAGCAAATCCCATTCGTTCTTGATAATCTGCATCAGTTTCACCTTCTTTTTGCATTAACTCCGGCATAGAACGCATTGTACCTTCTTCTAAATATCGTTGCATTACTAGAGGGTCACTCATAGCAATTTGCTTTTGAGAAGAAGTCAAATTAGCAAAACTAGAGTTCATCAACATTACTTGTTGCATTCGAGGATCAGTAGCAACTTGTTGTTTAATCATATCAGTAACAAGTTGATCATTAGTGCCACCTTGTTTATTATTAAGCCATTTATTTATTTCAGCTTCTTTAGCCATAGCTATTCTAAATTCAGGTTTACTAGCAAGAACTGCACTAAATACTTCACGGATTTCATCTTCACTTACTGATTCAATAGTAGTATCACGTGTAAGAACACCTGACAAATTACCACCTCTACCAGCGATAATCTTTTGAGCAACGGCTTGAACTTTAGGATCTGTATTAGCACCATTCATCAATTCAGTTACATCATTAATAAATTGAGCATTAAATACAGATCGTTTATCTGCTTTCCATGCTTTCATCATTTCGAGAAGTTCTTTTTGATAAACAGAACGGTCATGACCTTTACCTAGAGCTGTACCAAAAGCACTAATGGATTGTTTACCATTACCTCCTAGACTACCTCCTGCTTCATTAAATCTTTCAAGAATCATAGTTCTATTTGCGGCTTTATATTCTTCAGGTGCATCAGATTGTTCATTAGCTTGCATCATAGCATCAAATTGAGCTTTATTGTCAAGAATAGTTTTAACTCCTTCATCAGTTAAAAATCTACGAGCACCATCTGAAACAGCAGTATCTGCAAAGAACCAACCTCCATCTTCATCAACTTTCTCTTTAATAATACTTTGAGTTTCATCTATTTTACCTGCAAGAGCTTCTTCATCTTTACCTTGAATTGCATTATATTCAGACATCTTAATTGCCATTTCATTATAAGCATTTTCATTTCGAATAGCACGTTCTTGCAAAGAAGACATAACAGCAAGATTTTGATCCATCATTCTAGCACGAGGAGTAAACATATCTTGCATTTCATTACGTTTAAAGTCTTTACCTGACTTAACAACTATATTTTCAATACTATTTATGATTGCCATAAGAATTAAATTTGTATATACAACAAAACTCCGGACGTTAATCCGGAGTTATAACAGCAGTTAATTAAGCACATCTTTTACCACCATATCTTTTCTTAACTTTACCACCACATCTTTTACCTTTAAGAGCTACAGCATCTTTGCCAAAGAGCCTTGATATTTGTTTATCTGATAAATTCTTTAAGAAGCCTATAGATTTATCATTAGATAATAGATGTAATATATTAGAATTACGCTTATCATTGAGAAGAGTATGATCATTAAGCATCTTCTGAACATCACCCGTCAAACCTACAAGAGCATCTCTTATACCTGTATTGCCTTCAGTTAATAAAGAAGCAGCAAGATTAGCTTTCTCAAAAGCATCAACTTCATTCTCGTATTTAATCTGTTTGTTCTTAGCAGCAATTTCAGCATTCATTTGACGAGCTTGATTTCTAATATTAAGTTCTTGCATTAACTCATCTTGTTTTAGTTTACCTAAAGCACTAGCTCCTTTACTTCTAGCTCTAAGCATAGCTTGTCTTGCTACAGGAGCACTAGATGAATTAGATTTAATAAAATCTTCAATAGCAGAAATTTGATCAATAACTTCTCTTCTAGCAGCATCAGTATTTATATCCCATTCAAGATTTACATTATCAAGATATTCTCTTTTAGGAATTGGCATATCAGAAATACTCTTAGCAAGTTTACGTTTACTACGACCTTGCATAAGACTACCTATAAGATTACCAGCAGCACCTATTAGATTACCACTTTCATCTGAAATAAATCCACCTAAATCATAACGTTTAGTTTTACCTCCACATCTTCTAAGCATCATAGGAGTCATAAGATAAGGATTAGGATTAATCATCTGTTTAGTTGAATTATCAACTTGAATATTTAAATCACTAAAAGGAGATACTTGAACAGAACCTCCATCAGCTTTCTTAATTTTTCCACCACATCTCATACCAACCTCACTAAGCATAGCATCTTTAATATGAGGAGGTAATCCGGATACAATAGCTTGACGTTTATTCATAGCATCTTGAGCCATAAAATTAGCAATTATATTAGCTCCCATTGTAGCACCACTCATAGCTCCTGCGTTTACAGTAGGTATAATAGGAGATACAGTTTGAATATCCATTTCAGCAAATTGAGGTATAGGTGTAGTAGATTGCAAAGAAGGAATGACAAGACCTCCATTAGGATATTTACGTTTACCTCCACAAGCAAAAATAGAACCTCCAAGAGCAAATTCGGTTTTAGGTTCTGCAACATCACCAGATTCAGCTTTCATAGCTTCTTGTTGATTATAAAGATTATTCAATTCAGCTTGAACTCCATTAATTTCAGCAAGAAGTCTATTGTGTCTAGCAGATTGCTTTTCAGTATTACGAGCATTAGTGTTACGATCTATAGCATAAGTACTACGATCTGTAAGTCGTAAAAGACCACCTAGCATTACAGAACTTTTAGCTAACTTATCTTCAATATAACCTTTATGTAGCATAAGAGGTTTAGCAATATCTGCAAAAGTTCTATCTCCTAACTTAAGAGTATCACTAAATATATAATCAGCATTACTTCCATTGAGTATTGCTTCACCGCCTTCCACTTCTGCATTTGCTCCATAAGGAACACCACCTTGTTCATGACTAGGTCCTTCAACTATTGCTGCATTAGATGCAACTTGATTTATAGAACCTCCATCAGCATATCTTTTACGTCTACCTCCACATCTAAAAGCAAATTCATAATTTTCTTTTGTAGGGACACCAATCATATTATATTGATTACTAACAGTTTGAGTATTACCTGTAGGTATAGGATTATCTCCATAAATATCTATAGGATTTGTATTAATTGTAATATCATTTAAAGCTTGTTGATCAATACGAATATCATCTTGACCAAGCTCATAATTCTTAGTAATATCTGCTCTAATAGCAGCTTCTCTAGCTTTACGTTTTTTTCTTCGTCCACCAAAGATACCACTAATCAAACCTGAAACACCACCGATAATACCTCCGATAACTCCGCCTATAGCAGTACCAACTCCAGGAACTATACTTCCAGCAGCAGCACCTACGGTAGATCCAATTCCAAGACCTTTAGCTAAACCACTCTTAGTTTCAGCACCTTGAATACCTCTACCTGCACCCCAACTACTTCCGGTAACATTATTAACATTATCTCTAGCACCTCCTAGATCATAACGTTTACGTCTACCTTTAAGCGTTTTAATCATACCACCATTATTAAATTCAGTTTTATTATAAAAGGCAGCTCTTTCTCTAAGAGTTTTAAGATTGTTTGGATCTAAACTCTTATTTGTTTTCTGATGTTTAAACAAATATGTAGCTGCATCCTCAGGAGTCATAGCATTTACTGCTTTTAATGCTCCTTTGGGTAAATGATAATTTAAATAATAATCTAATTGATTAGATTCATTATCTGTTAGTTTATTATCTTTAAGATACTTTTGATATTTACCATAATTATATCCAGTATCTTCAACAAACTTAAGACCTAACTTCTTTTTTTCATCATCATTAGAAGGTCTTAAATTTTCAAATGAAAGAAGACCTCCATTAATTATACGATTAAGATTACCTTCAGTTTCACGTTGAATCTTACGATAATTAAAAAGATCATCTGTATTATCAGAAGTAGTTTCACCTTGTATTAGAGCCATTAAAGCACTAGCAGAAGCATGATTAAATCCTTTTTTTCTAGCAATATTATAAATACCACGCATACGCTTAGTAACTTTATCATCTAATAGAAGTCTAGGATCAATAATCTTAGTATTAACACCTTTCATACCAACGCCAGTCTTAGCCATATATTGAAGAATTTCTTTAGGCGAAGCCCCAACTTGACTAAGTGAATCTACTTTATGAACTTCAGGTCTACCAATAAGACCTTTAATGTTTTTATCTTTATGTAGAGCTTGAATATAAAGACCTGTACCTCTAGTATTTAAATCTTTAGTAGCATTATGTATTTTATATAGAGCTTTAAGAAAAACACTTTGAGCTTCAGTATCATTAGTTATCTTACTCTTTTTATAATCTGGCATATTACTATCAATATTAGCAGAGTTCCTCTCCCTTCCACAAGCTCTTTCCCTACTGGGGTCTACAGAGTTCCTCTAAGTTTATAATCTAGTATTCTTAGTAACAACAACGTTAATATCATATAATCTAAGTTCAGCTTGTTTGATATTAGAATCTTTATCAGTAATATCAATATTATCTGAATACTTATCTATGATAGCATTAACATCAGTTTCATTAATATCTTCGTTAGTAGTAGTATCAATAAAACGATTTAAGTACACCATTGTAATATACCCGAATTGATTCTGAATCTTACTATATTCATACCATGATTTAGGCTCATATTTCATTCCTAAAAGCCTATCTATTTCAAAAGGTATATTAGATGGGTTAAGAATTTGGAACGCTCTATCGTTGTCTATATGGTCTTCTATGAGATTCCATAAATAGCGTCCAGCTTTGTACTTAAGAGTATGGTCATCATACCAAGTTTCATCTAGAATCATTGGAAGAATACCAGTACTTTGAGTATCAGTATTAATCATTAAATAATCAATAGTCTTATCATATAAGAATTTAATCTTATCAGCAGTAAGATGATTCCAATTATGAACAAGTGCGCTATTCCATTCAATATGATTAAATAACTTACTAACAAGAGGTTCTTCATTATATATAAATTGAGCAATAGATGGCATTATCTTATTATCAAAATATATACACTTATTAGGAGCATTAATCTTATAAATCTTAGTATTATTTGTATCAACAACAAATGTACCTAAGCGATTAGACCAAGTAATAATAGGATTATAAGAATGAAAACTAATCCAAAGATTAGTCTTAAGATTATATGAAATCGTATAAGTATTATCTGGATTATTAGAAACAAATATGATACGACTATTATAATCATCAAATATAAAGAAATTACCATTAGTATTTAGAGGATTAATAGCATTTTCTTTAATATATTCTTTAAACCAACCTTGAAGACCTATAGATGAAATATCAGATACATCTGATTCACCTTTAACATGATATATAGTACCTGTAAAGTTATCACAAACGAAATAACCATATCGAGTAATAATAGAAGAAAACTTATTATTACATCCGATCTTACCGGTATTATTAAAGATAATTTCAATAGGAGTTCTTTCAAAAATATCGCTAGTACCAATATAAGTCCCATCTTCTTCTTGATTAAGACTATCTTTAACAGATGTTACAAATAGAGTATGTTCCATTTGAATATAAAGAGATTTAGCATCTGATAAAAGATTTACAATAGAACCTTTAGTAATAGGAATATCTTTATAAGAATCAGCTTTAAATTTACGCCAGCCAATATCATTCGATTCCATATTATTAACATTAGAACGAATAATTCTAGCAGCAAATGTATCTTTTAGATTATCAGTAGATTTAAATTGAGTAATATCATTGAAACCTTTCCAATTCATTTCAACATCATAAGCACTTCCATCTTCGGTATGCCAAAAGTTATCAATAACATAATCTCTATAACCTAAATCAATAATAGAATCATAATCAAAAGTAGTCGGATATATATCCATAGTATGAGGTGCATATTCCTCACTAAGACCACTTGTGAATTTATTGATAATAGTATTGATATTAAATTTATTAGCTTTACCAGAAAAATTATTATTAGCCGTAGTACCTTTATATTTAATAATAGAACTATTTACATTTTTACCACTATGAAGTGCAAGAAAATTCATTCTACTTTTAATATAATAAGTAACAATCATACGATGAATATGATAGATGTTATTATTATGATGAGTGGCATCTCCAACATTATTGAATTTATTCGAAGGACAAGTGCAACGTTGAGTAACACAGGCTGGAAATGTATCACCAATAAGAATAATTTCATCAGTATTCTCTATAGGATATATACTAGATGCAGCAACTAAAGATAAATTAAATAGATCAGGTACAGGAATTGTATTAACGTCATAATAACGATTTAAATCTACGATACCTCTATTAAATATAGTAAACGTATCAAAGTTATAATATTTTTTATTCTCATTATAAAGAAGAATCCAATTAGAATCATCTTTATTAGATACTTCAATAATAATAGAATTATATTCTTCAGCCGTAAGAGTCTTAACAGTAATTTCACTACTTAAAACTATAGTAGCTTCTTTTTCATCTGTTATAACTTCCCAAGTACCTTCTGAATTTTGTTTTAAATATTCAGCATTATTATAACCATTAGTGTATATAAGTTTCTCTTTAATAGTAGTTAATTCTTGTCTATAACTATCAGAATCATCATCCTTAGTTATAACAGAAATAATTCTAGTTTGAGTTCTTACATCTCGTTTAATACCATCAATCTCTTCATCAGCTTGTTTATAAACAATATCTGTAAGAGATTCATTTGGTAAACTAGTTCCGCCTTCGCTATCAGTACCTTCTTTGGCTAAGCCAAAGATATTTTCTTGAAGCATAGTAGAACCATTAATTAACTTGAAACTACTATCGCATCCAGCGTTAGATATAGCACTATTATTAATAGGATAAAAGTCTGCATTAAGAATTGTAGGATATGGAGCATTATTTGCAATATCTGTAGTTTCTGTATCAAGAATAGAATGAACAAGATCTCCAGATTCCCAAGGACCTTTGATATGATCTCCCCAATCAGTAAACATATTAAAATCTTTACTAGTCTTAGGCATATCAGTCTTTTTAGTATATTTACTAAGTCTATCAAAAGCTCCTAGATATTCACCAGCATTAATTGATTTATCAGGAGTATTAAGATTCTTGCCATTAAGAAGATTTTCTTGAATAAGAGAATTTAATCTAGCTCTATCTCTTGTATTCCATGCTTGATGAATGGCATCATTTCCCCATTCAGTGCCAGAACCACCTTCATAATTATTAAGGCATATTTTAGCTTCTTTATTATACCTAAGACCTTTAATATAGAATGAAGGTAACACAGTATTAGTAACAAGATATTCAATAGGATATAACCTAAAACGACTTGCGGATCTAAAAGGATCTTCATAATTATCTCCAATTACATCATTAGTACCTATATCTCGAATAGTAAGACATTGCGAAATCCAGTTTGAAATCTCAGGTGTAGATTTAGCATAATAAATAGCATAACTCTTAATACTATTTTTAAATTTAGTAATATTAGTATTAGTATTAAAAGCTGAAACAAAAGTATTCATATTAACTTTAGCTCCATACAAATCAAGAGTTTTAGTTTTAGAAGCATTGATTATATGAGCATAAGTTCCACGAGAATTTTTAATAGGAAAACTATTTATATATTTACCTTTATGATCTATAAAAGTAATAAAGAAATAATAAACTTCATCTTCCTTAAAAGAACCACTATTAGATATATCTTTAGATTTAAAGAAATCTCCAACTTTACCACTTCCACCATGAGGAGTAATAGAAGTATTAACAAAATCTTTTACACCACTAAATTCAGCAAACTTAACAAAATCAATTTTAATTTTTTGAAGAAGAAGTTCACCATCAATACTTGTGAAGAAATCAGTAATATCTTTATATTCAGGAGTAACAACATTACCTCTAAGAAGATAACCATCAAAAGATGTTTGAGCTTCATCTTTAGTATAAGCGGTATTACTTATAATTATATCATCTATAGAAATAGATTTCATCTTAGATATAGTAGTAAAATCAAAAGTACTATTAACAGATGGAATATTAATTTCAAAAGTTTCATAACATTCTTCTGTAGTAGGACTTTTATATACTATAGCTAATTTGTAAGTACCTGCTTTACTAAATTTAAATCTAAATCCCTTTTTAGTTACATCACCTATAGCAATGTTCTCACCATAATCAGGAGCGGCATAATATACAGGAGATAATAGAGAATAATCACTATATGTTCCATCATGTAATTTAATAGATGTTGCAAATTGATAACCTCCAGCTTTAAGACCTCCAGCAATAATATTAACATCTAATGTAGGAAATACTATATCAGGAATGAGATTGAGAATATATTCAAAACCTTCTTTAAATGTAATTGTAGTAACATTATCTTCAATAATAAGATTTTCAATATATCCTTTATATTTACTTTGAGCTTCAGTAATATATAGAATACGAGTTTCATTATCACTAGATACACCTTCAGTAAATGTTATAAATAAATTAGTTTCATCAATATATGTGAATGTACCACTAATAGGATGATCTATAGTAAAATTAAAGTTACCTTGAAACACAATAGTTTTAATATCATCTTTATCTTTAGTTGTTTGATATATATAAACTATTTTATCAGGAATACCTTTAAAAAACAAAATGACGCCTAACGGAACTTCAATTTTACCAACTAAAGTTCCGTAGACGTCTAAGTCTTTTTTATAAACCTCAAAACCATTCTCGTTAATCAGAGTATTACCATCATCATTATACATTATATTTAATGCAAATGACTTAACACCATTTCTGACTGCACCGGGATTAGCATTAGGATATAAACCATCATTTATATTCATAATTAATTCACATAACGGTTTTTCATGTTTAAGAAGAAGTTCAACATAGATTTACTGCAATCATCTCGTTTATCTTTAGTAAGCCTATTGCAAGCATTTCGAACTTTTATTTTAGCATTATCGTATGCTAATGCCGGATTAGTGTAAGGATTACTTTCTTTTAGATTCATAACTGGATGGCGGTAATTACGTTGAAGAATACGCATCATAACGAAGTTCTTTAAAGCATCAATAAGAACATCATTATTAGGTATAAGAGGAACATTGATTTTAAGTATTTCGTCTAGTGTCATTGGCAACCCGTGGTATAACAGCCCTAACGTGCCTTTTCTGACATTTAGATGCAAATACGATCCGTTAATCGAGTAAGTGTATAAACTCTCTCTAGTAGCTCGTATGAAGTCAAAAACAACGTTTTCTGTTAGATTCCAGCCTATCGGGAATGAAACGGCAAGTGGTATATAGTTTCCACTATCATGCTCAAATGGAGCAGGATTAGTAGTAAAATCAGCACGTTTTCCATCAATAGTAACTAAACGAACATTTTTACAACCTTTAGGAAGTTCACAACGATAATCATCAAAATCAATAGTTTCTCCTATGTTAATATAATGTTGCTGAATATTTAAATCAGCAAGAGCTTCACATATCCAAGTAGGAATACGAGTAATGAAATCCATAGAATGAACATCATAATCTTCAATAATCCTATGAATAACAACACTAGAGCTAATCAGATTTTGGTCTAATGTATTCATCTACTTCATTGTTTTTAGTACGTTCACGTTTACTCTTAGCATGAGGATACCTATCCATAATAGTAGGATCATGCTGTCGAATATATTTAAGCTTAGCGTCAAATGCAAGATTATCAGCTTTAATAACTTCCTCTATTGTCTTATATTTAGTAATCTTACTATCAGTATTAATATTAATATGACAATGAGTAGGATGATATTTATAAAATATTTGATTAGGTACAACATCTACACCCATTCTATGACGAATCCATTTACAGAACCAATAATAAGGATTATCAGATTTAACTTTCCAATTCTTACCATAAGGATTAAGAAAGCTCTGAACTTCAATACCAGCAGCAATCATTTCATCTCTAAGACGAAAAGACGCAGCCCAATCAACAGATTCTCTAGCAACAGCACGTTGTACTTGATAAGTACCAAGATATGTACCAAGTGAAACACTACCACCACGTATCAGAGTTTCTATAAGACTCTTATTAAGACTTCGTTGAATCTGATTAAAAATACTATGAGGAATACGACACATCCAATCATAATATCTAATAATAGCAAGTAATTTAGGAATACGAACTGTACAAAGATAAGCGAATCGGTTATAAGTAATACGAAGAGATACTGCTTTAGCTTCGTTACTCCAATCAAGCTTTCTCAGAAGTTTAACTCCTTTTACTTTCTTACCTAGAATCATATTATCAAGTAACTCTTTAGTTATCTTATTAGATTCAAGTAGATTCAGATTAGCATAACAAATATTAGCTAGATTATTACGTCTAACATAAGTGTTATGCAAATCTTTACTAAGTTTCTCAATAGTATTATAGCAATACTCTTGATAATCGTGGTAATAGTGTATAGATTCCATATAGTTTATTCTACTTTATTATAGATTAAACGTTGAATTCCATTAGGATCATTAGGAGCATAAGTACTATCACTAATAATCTTAACTTCATGTTCTGTAGGCTTAATATCAAATTCAGTTCTTAGAACCTCATATGTTATTCTTTCTATCATATCTGCTGGAAGTGGAAGTTCAATATCTTGACCATCATCTTCCATATACATAGTAATAACATCTTCAGGATTTTCAGCTACAAACACAATCGTTACAAACTTATAATTTTTAGCATCAATCTCAAAGTTTTTGAGAGTATTTTTGATGATAATTTTAAGTTTACCATTAACGACTTGATAAACTCCCCAAACCCCAGTAGGGGAATAGACTGTGGTCAAGAGAGGAACTATGCTATTACTAGCGTATTTATATGTAATAAAACTACCATCATCATGTTGTGTATATACATGAAGAAACGGTGCATCATTAGGCATACGTAAAGGCGTTGGAACTCGATGCTCAGTAGTAAGAATCATATCTTTAGCACCAATTCCAGCATAGGTATTTTCTAAATCAGTAAGCGGAATACAGATTAAAGGCACATTAAAGCTAACTTTAAGAACCTCATCTACACCATTACGTTCAATACTTTGACGAATAAAAGTAGCAAAGAGCGACTTACATGCACTCTTTGCTCTTTCTTGAATGCTATGATCACCCGGCTTACCTAATATATTAGAAATTTTACTTCCTAGTTGATTAAGTGTTGCCATAGTAATACATTAAACAATTCGCCAAGTTTTATTAGTTGAAATACCTAACTCTTTAGTTTCACCACGAGGGATAAATTTCATATGATTAGTTGAAAGTTCAAGTATTGGAGTATCTGGTCTAGAACCTTTTATTATAGAACGATTCTTAACGAGAACAACTCCGTGCCAAGGACCACAATTAACATATTTATTAGTAACTCGGATAACGTTCTTTAGATTTTTTGAACCCCTACCACACTTAGGCGGTAAACTAGTTCTTGCGTAAATAACTGTCATGGTATATTAGTTTTTATGAGTGTCTTCTGTCGCATCTATAACCATAGTCATATTGCGAGAAATACGATTGTGATTTTTCCAAAATATTTGCATCATATCAGTACTAGGTTCAAAGTCTTCTTTAAACTCAGCACTTAAAAATCCAATAGGCATATCAGTTTTAAGATCTCTAATAAGAATACTAACAGCAGTATTACAATCTCTCGATTTAAGATCACCAACGTACATACTAGAATGATATTTAGTAAGATTGCTCATACGAAATACATACTTGCTATCTCTATATAAACGTAGAATTGTATAAGGCATTATAGAAGTAAGCACATTACTATAACGAACCTTATAAGGATTTGTTATACTAATATCATAATCTTCTGCAATAACAGTAAATTTATCCATGTTAATACCATTACAAAATTTACCACCATTATGAAAGTATGCTACATAAACACCTTTAGCATTTAGAGCATTTCTAACATTAGAAGCTATTTTATCTAATTGCATCCAACATTCAGCTTTAGATGCTAGAATATCAGTTGTAATCTTACGACGTTTTTTAGCAATCCATTCTTTAACGAAGACAACACCTATAGATGAAACGATAACACCAATCAAGTTTAATATAGCAATAAAAATACCACTCATTACACAATTTGTTTTATAATTCATATTCGTGTATTTAGAAAGTTGCTATAAACAAAAAAATCCGACTACTAGCAGAACTAGCAGTCGGATTAGGAATAATTAAAATTGCCTTAATATAAATAACATCTGTGACTAAATGCTATTGTATGAACTTCTTCCAAGGAATATCTTCATCTTTACCCTTAATATCAGCAAGCCATCTTTGGAATGCTATACCTTCATATCCATCAGGATCAGTGAGGAATAGATAAGCATAAATAGAACATTCATGATGCTCAGTAAATAAGCTACCATAGAAATCAGCGTATGCCATATTCATCACGTAGGTAACATCATGCCAGTTAGCATTGTGAATATCATTCATATTATACTTATGCCAAATCTCTTTAACTTCCTCTAAAGTATAATGATGATTAGTGCCATTACGATTTTCCATTTTAGAAACAGCCCATTCACATAAGTCTTTAGTAAAATGCTTACCGTAGAGTTCTTTATATTTTCGACAATCCCTCTTTCTTACATCTTCGTTTTCGTGAAGCATTTCAGTATGCTCATGCGGGTCTTTCATCATGACTTACATTATTTTTAAGAGAGTTATCAATTTCACGTTTAAGATTCTGAAAAGCCGTAGCTTCAAATTCAAAACCAAAGATATTTACAGAACCTTTTGCAGTAGCTTTAGTTATAGCAGAATCAAGATAACTATTAACTACTTTAGGTATCTGTTCATCTGGAATGAACTTAGATAACTTAGCCAATTGAGGCTTAATAATATAATCAAGTGTAGGCTCAATAATAAAATCTAATTCATTAAGAACATTATAAGTAGATAGATCTAAACCAAAGAAACTACTCATAAATTTACCAATACCTGAAGTAACAGGAATCTTAATTCCACCGCCAATAGTTTTAACTATAGGAGTTAGCCATTTACGTACAGCTACTGCAACAAGTTCTGAATTATTCATATTGCTCTAAGATTAAGCGTTAGTGGCAGGAGTTGTAGCATTCGGATCTGGTACAGCAGGACCAGCAGCACGAGCAGCTATTTCAACAACTGGACAAATTTGAGTTGCATCAATCTTCTTGATATAACGAACATAGTTACACTGACCATAATCAAAAATTTGATCATCAGCAGCTTTACGACGTTCAGCTTCAAGAGCGATAGCAGATTTCAAATCACCTCTAACATCTAAGAACTCACGAGCAACTTCTTTCTTGAAACACTCAATATCTTGTTTGTTAAGAGCAGACTCTTTATCCAAACGAGCAAGAGTTTCGAAAGTAATTCTGTCATTAGCTTGTCTAGTCTCACGTTCTTCTTTAACTAAAGCTAAAGCCTCTTTAAAAGTATTGATTCCAACAGAATCAGCATATCTTTCTGACTTCTCTTTAGCTAATTCAGACATTAAACTAGAAACAAATTGACTTTCAGCGAAAGCCGCAGTACCAGCAACTTGATTGTTACAACAAGCTCCACCAAACCAATTTTTCAAACCTAATCCTGCAAAAGCAGCAAGACCTAGAGAACCTGCAACAGTGTTGTAGTTAATTTGTCCCTTCGGAACTTTAACCCCAGTTTCATTTTCGTTAGTCATAATAATTATTTGTTTTAATGCACCTCGACATTGAGATGTACAACAAATATATTACTATAATCAGCAATGATAAAAATTAGACTTATAACATGAACATTAATATTAATACTTGAATTTTGTATTCAAGGATTCTCTTTTAGCAATTGCCTCATCAATTTTCGCATTAATGGAGGGAACACTAATGTAATTCATAAAAGTAACATAACCTATATGATAAACATCAGCAATTTTATTCTTCCAAATCCAACGACAACTTCTATCATCATTGATATAAGTTTTAGCAATATCCTGAATATCTCTAATTAACAAGAGTTTATTCAAATTAGTATAAGTCACAGGTGTCATACTGGGAAATTTAAATCATTAATAGAACGTTTAGTCGATGATATAAGCGAGCAATGATTTTCCCTTATACGACAAAAAGAAGCACTAAACCGATTAGTAATAGTACTTCATTAGTCCGCGATTATACACTTTTAGAATCAGCAAAACGCTGAGTAATACGTTTAAATATAGGTTTAAGAATCAAATCGTATCCAAACGTAGAAATAAGAAAAGAGAGTAATACAGTTTCAAGAGAAGAATCAAATTTACATATATAAAGAATAGCTGTAAGAATACCTACAATTAAACTTATAATACTTTTAGCTTTTCGAGAAACTTTGCACTTAGTTATATTAGATATTGTCTGAATAATACCATACGTTGTTAGACATACTATAGCAATATAAACAATACTGATAGATTGAATTAGTTGTAATAATAGTGTATCTTTCATCAAGCATCTACATTATTTGTATAATAAATATTCATAGTTTGAGTACCAGATTTTATACCGATAATTAATTCTGTATTAGAAATCTCTGGATAACCGTTTCCTAAATTTAACATAACTTGTGTTGGATCACTAGTATTTATTCTACCATTAATGTATGGAGATCTATCACTACCATTATTCATTTCTAAATTAATTTCATCTATATCTATATTAAATTGAAATATAAAATTAGTAGCACCAGTACCTATACCTGGATAAACCATCATAAGTATAGCTCCAAAATCAGTATTTATTTCAGCTGAATATTGATTAGAAGCTGTAAGATTATATTCTTTACCTCCATACGTATCTTTTATTTTTGCAGGAGGATAACTTTGACCTAGTTGCTTTACTCTTTGTAATGTAAGTTTATTTGATCTTTGATTTACATCAATAGTTTTATTAATGCCTCCTCCTGCAACAGTAATAATTCCTTCACGAGCAGGATTTATACCATTACCTTGAGCAGTTACATCAAAACTACCATCATTATTTCCACTAGTAGGACTAATGGAAATCCAATTAGGTTTAGCCATAATAATTACGTTTAATGATTAACTAGTTTATACAAGAAAAGGTCTAGTAGATACCTTAGTACCCACTAGACCCGCAACATTCAAATGAAATTCAGATTAGGAAATCGTCCAAGCAGTATTGGTAGTAATAGTAATCTGTTTCGTTTCACCAGCAGCAGCAAAAGTCAAAGAGGTAGGAGATACAGATAACGTAGCATCACCAGCAGCTTGAGTTACAATATATTTCTGACCATTAACCGTAATATGACCGGTACGAGCAGAAACTGTTCCGTTGGCAGCAGCTGTAAACGTAATTTCAAAAGCATAAATATTATCAGCACCCGGGTCACCTTCGATATTAACTCCTGAATTATACTGGGCTTCATTTACAACTAATTTACCGGCTGTTAACCAAGCAGAAGCATCTGAATCAACAGCAAAAGTAATAGCTGCTAAGTTGGCATTACCGGTGAACTTTTTAGCCTCACCCGTTTTCACAAAAGCTAAGGATTGAGTGGTAACATCCCAAATCGTAGAACCTTCCTGTTGAATTGCAACTTCTTCACTCAACTCCTCAACAGCAACGGTGATAGAACCGGAACGACCATTACGACCTTTATAAACCGGAGCAGTAACATCAACTTGTGAGTTACCAGTGCCTTCAACAGCAGATAACGTAATCCAATTTGGTTTAGCTTTCAAAGCATATCCGGCACGCATTACAGGTGCACCAACTCCATCAACTAAGCCACCAATTTCAACTGCTGTGGCTCTTTCATCTAAAGAAGAATTTGAAACCATAATAATGACAATTTAATTATTTATAAATAGATTTTGAGTTCCGCACGCTTCCACATCACCTTCTCTACTGGGGTTTGCAGAGCGTTGCGAAACTCTTAAAAGTTTAAGAAACAGTCCAAGAAACATTAGAAGTTACATTAACCGTTTGTGTACCTCCTGATGCCTCAAATTCAAGACTTGTTTTGTCAAGATTTAAATAAGGATCTTGTTCAAATGTAGCGGTATAAGTAGCATCTTTAGTTACAGTGACTGCCCTTGTAGCACTTGTATTACCATCACTCCATTTAACAAAGTGATAACCAGAATTAGCTGTAGCTTTTAGTGTAACTGACGCATTGTAATTATAAGTACCTCCACCACTAACTGTACCTCCTGTACCAGCAGTAACTGTTAATTTATACTGTCTAGTAGATATAGTCCATCTAGCATACCAAGTCTTATTACCAGTACATTTTGTTGAAGTAGTCAACTGAGTACCACCTGTTGAAGCACTAGTATCGAACCAACCTGCAAATGTATAGTTATTAGCCGCGGTAGAAGCTCTACTTGCCGTAGGTAATGTACTAAGTGTAGCATTATAATTTAATGTCTTAGTTGTATCACCTGTACCTCCATTTGCATCAAATGTCCAAGTATAAGAATTAATTGTCCAAACAGCATAATATGTAACATTAGCTGTTACTTTAGTTGTTGTACTAACATTTACTGTACCCGTTTTAGACGTAGACCAACCTTTAAACGTATAACCTGTTCTAGTTGCCGTAGGTAATGTACCTAAAGCATCATTATAATGGAATGAACTAGAAGATTTACTAGGAGTACCACCATTTCCATCCCATGTAACAGTATAATTTTTATAAGTTGAAGTCCATCTAGCATACCAAGTCTTATTGGATGTTACCTTAGTAGTAGTAGCTAATTGAGTTCCTCCACTAGATGCGGAAGTATCAAACCAACCTGCAAAAGCATACGTATAAGTATTATCTGCATTTCTAGTACAAGTAGGCAATGTTCCAATAGCGGTATTATATTCTTTAGTTATAGTTGTAGTAGAAGGAGTATTACCACCATTTTTATCAAATGTAAACGTATAACTATTGATAGACCATCTAGCGTACCAAGTTTTAGTTCCAGTAACTTTAGTGGTTGTTGTAGCTTGAGTACCACCACTTGCAGCAGATGTATCAAACCATCCAACAAATGTATATCCTGTACGACTAACTGTCGGAAGAGTTCCTAGAGCTGTATTATAAGCTTTAGTTATAGAAGCAGGACTAACTGTTCCACCGCCATTTGCATTAAATTGATGTGTGTATGAATTAGTACTTCTAGTAACATAAGCGTAATAAGTAACAGTTCCTATTACAACTGGGGTTTCTAAAGTCAAACTTGTTCCAACCTTAGTTCCACCACCATTTGGAGCAGTAAACCAACCTTTAAATGCATAAGTATATTGAGCATCATTTGCAGGCACAGTTAAAGTACAAGAACCTTTACTGTTGTAAGCAACTGATTGACTAGTCCTATTTAAAGTTCCATATGTAGTCTGATAACTTACAGTGTAACTTCGAGTACTTGCAGTCCAATGAGCATAAACAGTTGTGTCTTTAGCAGCCATCTTAGTGGCAGTAGTTACTTGAGTTCCTCCTGTTACAGCAGTGTACCATCCAGCGAATGTATAAGTATATTGTGCATCAGAAGCTCTAGTAGGTGTAGGCAACGTACCATAAGAAGAATTATATTCAAGATTTTTAGACGTTGGAGTTACAGTACCACCATTAGGATTAAATGTTAAAGTATAACTATTAATTGACCATTGAGCATAATATGTAATATCTTTAGTTACAACAGTTGTAGTAGAAATTTTAGTTCCACCACTAGAAGCTGTGTACCAACCAAGGAATGTATATCCTGTTCTAGTGCAAGTTGGAAGTGTACCTAAAGCAGTATTATATTCTTTAGTAATAGTAGAAGGACTAGGAGTACTTCCGCCATTGCCGTTGAATGTAGCTGTATAAGAACGCTTAGTAGCTGTCCAATGAGCATAATAAGTAACATCTTTAGTTACAGTAGTTGAAGCAGTTATTTGAGTACCACCACTAGCTGCTGTAAACCAACCAGCAAACGTATAAGAATATTCAGCAGTTGAAGCTCTTGTAGGTGTAGGCAGTGTACCTAAAGTAGATCCATGAGTCTTATTTACATAAGCAGGATCAAGAGCATTACCTCCATTAACATTCCAAGTTACTCGATATGTATTTATAGTAAATACAGGGGTTATATGTGTATTCGCTTTAATATTAGATACAGTTAAAGGATTAGCTGTAGCATTATTAGACCACTTAGTAAAATGATAACCGGTACTTGGAGTTGCAGTCCATATAGCAGAACCACCATAATCTACACTAGACTTGTTCACTGACGCAGTACCGCCAGTAGTATTAGCAGTAGTTGTAGTAAATGTCTTAATTGTAAACTTAGCAGTTAAACTAATATTTGATGTAACAGTAAAAGTATAAGAGGCACTTGTAGAAACTCTAGTGGTACCATTATACCAACCGGCAAAATTATAAGCAGCTTTAGGAGATACAGTTACAGTAGCATTCTTACCGTGTTCAATAGTTTGACCAGCAGGACTTACTGTTCCTTTATTTGTATCTTCTGATACAGCGTTTACAGCATAAGTTTTAATTTGATATTTAGCTACAAGAGTTCTATTAGCATTCATCGTAATAGAAACTTGAAGACTAGAAGAAACCAAATTAGAACCTTCATACCAACCAACGAAATTATAACCAGTAGGAGCAGCTTTAGCAGTAATTGTCTGCGAAGTATCACGATAATAAGTTCCTGTATTAACTCCAGCACTAGAAGTAGAACCAATAGAACATTCTCCAATATTCGTTATTGCAGTTCCAGAACTATTAAGAGTAGTAGAAGAAACTTTTAAAGTAAACTTATCTTGCTCCGTTTGAGTACAATTTATAGTTTTAGTAATACCACTGACAGTAACAGTAACAATTGTTGTTCTGCTAGCACCAGGATTCTTACTTGCAGTTAAACCAACAGTTTTATTACCCGTGCCACTCTTAGAAGCAGGGGTAAGCCAAGAAGCAATAGCCATCTTAGTACCCCCCCCCTAATTATGATACCGTCCATTCGACGTTAGAAGTAACATTAACTGTCTGAGTTCCACCAGTAGCTTCAAACTCAAGAGAAGTCTTATCTAAATTTAAATAAGGATCTCGAGTAAATTTAGCAATATAAGTCTTAGTTGCATCAACAGTAACACTAAAGTTTACATCATCTGAAACCTTAACTCCATCTTTCCACCAACCACCAAAACTATAACCTTCTGCCGCTGTAGCATGAATTGTTGCAGTAGTACCATCAACAAATTCTCCAGAATCAATAGCTAAATTCTTAGCACTTCCGATTCCTACACCACCTTGCGTAGTATCATTAGTATCAGTTCTAACAGTTAATGTGAACTTATCGGGTTCAGGAATAAGATCACAATTTATAGTAACCTTAATATTCTTTTCAACAACAAAACTATACTCATTTTGACTATTTAATGGAACTTTAATTCCATCAACAAGAACATCTCCAAGAGTATAACCAGCACTTACATTAACTTTAATTTTACAAGTCTCACCATCAGCATAAGTTCCAGCTCCATCCATTGTAGCACTTCCATTAGGAATAGCTTCATATGTAACTTGAAATTCATCAGGGGCATCAACTTCAAATTGAGCAGTTATAGTTTTATTGCTATCAACAATAACTTCTCTTGTAACAGAAGAAGGTGCGCCAGAATCAGTCCATTTAGAGAAATGATAACCATTATCTGCTAATGCTTCAATTGTAACTTTAGTTCCATCAACAATATTTGTGAATGTATGAGAACCACTATAATATTCGCTCCAAGAGTTATTTAATCTAGCTCTACACTTTCCACCTGTTCCAGCAACAATTGTGAGTGTTCTCATTACTATCGCTTCAAATGAAGCAATGTGTACTGCATTTACACCCGATTTAGTCGTGAAGTTTGCAGGATTACTTGATGTTTTCTCGCTACCTGTAGTCCACTCTTTGAATGTATAATTATCCTTTGGTTGAGCTTCAATTGAATAAATTGAACCAACATTAACATTAAAGGATTGTTCAGAACTAGACCAATTAGACCAAGAACCATCTCCTATACGATAGCGAGCTTCATTTGTGCCATCAGTTTGTACTGTAATAGTAACTTCTTCTGGTGGGATTTCAGCAAATGTACATGATAAACTTAAATCATCATGAACTGATTGTGAATATGGATTATCAGTAGATTCAGAACCGTCTATAGTCCATTTAGAGAAAGCAAAACCACTATCGGGAACAGCTAATACCTCTAATACATCTCCATCAGCAATACTAACAGAATGTGATATTTTAGCTTCCGAATAAGATCCATTACCAACTTTATATTTACATTTACCATTAGCATTTACTGTAATAGTAACATTATGATTTGTTATTGGAATTTTAGAGAAGTATCCTTCAATTCTAGTAACTTGATTAATTTCAATAGAACTAGATATTTCAAGAACTTCATCACCATTAACATCCCATTTATCAAATTGATAACCAGATTCAGGTTGAGCTTCAAAATAAACTAAAGTACCAGCAGCAAATTCTAGTCCATCAATATTTGTACTCCATGAAGACCAAGAACCATCAGAAGTTTTATAACGAACTTGACCACCTAATCCACAACGTAGACTAAAATTAAACTCAGTAGGAGGAACGTAAGCCTCTTTAAAATAAGCAGTATATGTTTTACGATCAAGACCTTCTTCTACAATAATGTTATTCTCATTATTTGGAAGAGTAGCACCTGTAGGAGAAATCCAATTTTCAAACTCATATCCGCTATTAGCTTTACCTTCAATAGTAACAATTGTTTTCTCAGCAGCAGTTACTTCATGTTGAGCAGCCCAACTAGACCAAAGACCTTGTATATCTTTGTATCTAACTAAACCATTTGCATTAGCTATAACGCTAAACGTGAAATATCTAATAGATTCAACAAAAGTAACTGTAACAGTAACATCTTGATTAACTACAACACTCCATGTACCATCATCATTATCTGTAATATTACCATCAGATGCAGAAACAGTTCCAACTTTCCAACCTTGAGCAGGAGAAGGAACTATCGTTGCAATCTGACCGACTTGATAAACTCCAGCTCCACTAGCTGTACCTTTACCAGATGGAGTAGTATTTACAGTAACTTTATATGTTTGAGGAGTATTAAGTTCAAAATATGCAGTATAAGTTTCATCTGAATCAACAATAAGATCATATTGAAGATTAGTAGAAACTAGAATACCTTTACTGTTTTTCCAATGAACAAAATGATAACCATCAATAGGAGCAGCTGTTATAGAATGTCTTGTACCTTTCGGGAAAGTACCTGCGCCAACAACATAACCAGCAGTTGCAGGATAAGCATCTACATTAATATAGAAGTTATTAACAGGAGAACCTTCTTTTTCAAATACGCCTATCAAGTCCATATCTTTTTTAATATTGAAAGTCCAATCAGAACTAATAGACATAATCTCATTAGAATGGTACTCTTTCCAACCCATAAAGTGATAATCGGGAGCAGGTTTAGCATAAAGTTTAACTTGACTACCAGCCTCAAATTGAAACCTAAATCCATCAGGACTTTCATCAGGCATAATATGAGAACCAGTACAACCTACAATACCACCTTCTTCCGGAGAAGGAGTTAGACTAACTCTATAATAATTACGTTCGATATGACCTGTTTGCAAGAAATCTTGAAGATCTTTAATATAAGTCCAAGCTCTAATATATGTATCTTGACAACCACAAGTATTATTTCTAACACCACGACTAGGATGCACATAATTAGCTTTAAGACCTATGCAAACTAAAGTATCATCTGTGAGAGATTCACTACCAACAATTAATTCTCTATCAATTGCGATAATATTACCATCTGTAGTCAGATTAATCTCACATCCTTTTTCATCATACATATAATAACAACCATCAGTACGATGATAAAAGAAACGAACGTTATGCTCACGCTTAGGAAATGTACCCGGAGGAAGAACTTGTTTTAACTTGACAATTTTAATATTACATTCCATAGCATTAAGTTTAAACGAAAATAACTACGCAGAACCATTAAGTCCTACGTAGTTTGCAATAGCAACTTAATCAGTTGCAGTATTTAATGCAATGGCATTATCACCACTGCCTTTAGCTAAAACCTTAATGGCTTCTAATTTAGCAACAACTGCATCAATAACAGCTTCAGTACCAACAACAATTTGGAACTTACGTGGACTATTATTATCAGCAGCTATTTCAGGGAATTGATTAAATTCAGCAGTAGATATAACAAGATAAGCAACTTTATCAAAACCTACTTTAGGATCAGCAATCCCCCATGCTTCTTGCCACTCTTCATTCGGATTCCAACCCATATTAATCAGAGAATAACGTAAGTCTTCATCACTAAGAGCAACATCAGCTAAGAAACCAGACAACTTAGTATGTTCAATAGTAATAGTTCCATTAGCCTTTTGATCAGCTAACAAACCAAATACATTAACAGTAAGTTTCGTAGGTTGTTTAGCTACAACTGTAATATTAACACCTTGGGTATCTTTAGCAACTGTAATATCAAACAACTCTTTGTTATAAGCCGTAAGACTCATTGCTTTCTTAATCTTCTCAACAAGACGATCAAGAGTATCAGTTGCATGAATACGAACAGGTATCTGTACAATCTGAGGATTAGGATTAACAGTTAAACCGTGACGATACGGTTCAGAAGAAACAATTTCAATGGCACCACAGAACTCAGCATCTGCATTATATACAATTCCATCCGCAGGTTTAAGAGCGGGATTCGTAATACCTTTAAGAACAACAGTTTCCTTTTGATCAGCTTCAGTATATTTACGAACATTATAAGTGAAATTAAAAGGATTAATATCAACACCTCTTTGATTCACATACCCGCCACTCTTAGTAGGAATTGCAGACATAATTACAAAAGGCTCAGGTCTAGTCCCAGTAGTTTGGAGTTGAGTACCATAAGCAGTACAAATGCCGATTTGGCCATTAGATAACTTAGTATCAACAGTAATATTATCGACAAATGTTTTTCCGTAACTAACAATTCTCATAGTAACGTATTATTTTAAAGAATTACTTTCATTTATAGCAACTTGATAACCTGGATCTTTAAGGATACCAAGAAGTTTTTGAGTTGCAAGATCAATAATCTCAGTTTTAAACGGAAGTTCAGAAACTTCATCAGTTACAATATTAAACCTAGTAGGTTTACGAAGATATGTAATAGCAACATTAGTAATAATGAATTTATCATCCATATCTACGAGCAATCGATCGTTCTCTATTACACATATTGGATGTAGATGTCTATTAGCTCGATTATGATACGTTTGTAACATATCCATGCGTTGCACATCTGAAACTAAATCCATGCCCGCAAATCGGCTCTCTCGTACCTTAGTTATCGTTCCATTAGCAGTTATAACTTCATATCGCCCTGTATAATGCTCGTTGTTGAATTGGTCTAACTTAATCTCATACTTGTCACCAACTACTATTAGCGTTGGTGTATCGAAGTAAAATATTAGCGATTCAGGGTAATATGAGCCTCTATAATGTTCGTAAGTCACATTATAACCTTTTCTAAGTAATACAGAAAGCATATAGTTGATATACTCAAATAGACCATCTTTACGATAGATTTTAGCAGGATAATGAAAAGTAATATTATCAGCTCCAATTTGAATATTGAAATCTTCTATATAGCCAGGAATAGTTTTAAATAACTCACTAATGCTTACTACATATATTCTAGTAGTAACAGATTCAACATCTCTATAACGTTTAAACTTATCGAATATAACACTTGCTGTATAAGAAACACCATGTAGATAATTCGTAGGCAAATAAGCAAATCCTCTGTTACCCTCATTTGAAAGAAGGTAAAGAGGACTTCTATATGTATCTTTTAAAACCTGTAAATCATCGTAATAGCGTCCGCTTTCTTCAAAGGCTTTAATCTTTTGCGTAAGCAGTACGTCAATAGCTTCATTAAGAGCAATATCAATATACTGCGGACGAATGGATTCTTGCCTATTAGCATTAATCTGCTGAATCTTTTCATTTACAGCGATATGTGCTTCTTTACAACTACTATACATACTGACAGCTTTTTGTTAATTTAGAACCGAAGCTTTATAAGCAGTGAAAAGTTGAGCTTTATATTCAACATTCTCAGGAGCAGCTAAATAAGCCATAACACCTTCAACTGATGAACCAAGAACAACTTCCGGACGCACAGTGTCAAAGTAATTATCACCATCTTTAGTGATAACTTGTGCAGCTAATAGCTTATAGACCTGTGCCATTGCTTCTACATTCTTATTATCAAACAGAGAAATAAACGCATCTGCATTTGTTTGTGAAAGTTCAGCTACAGCCGTCTGCAAATCTCCATGTTCCATCTTGATAATCGAAAGAGTATCAGCAGGAGCATTACAAATAAGCATATTGCGAATACGCTTGTAAGAAGCCTCATCACCTGTGAACAACTGAGCCAACTTAGTAGCAGTATTAACAACAGTTTTGGTTTTAGCATCTTTCATACGTTTAACATCCTCAATGCTATGCAGATAAAAACGAATATTAGTTGATTTCTCAACATCTTCCGGTTTATTAGCAACAGTAGAAGTTAGAAGAGCTAAACGCCAAATGATATAGTCTTGAGGTTTAATCGGAGTCATATACATATATAGATTCTCTTCATGAACCGCAATACCATCACCAAACAGCATAGCATCAAAAATAGCTTTCTCTAATTTATTAGGAGCAATATCTGTATTAATGCTATTTTTCTTAGCCCATTCAAAGATAGCATCATGCTTAATAGGATCATTAAGTGAAAACTCCCAACCAGTTTCCAATTCATAACCCTGAGCAGGAACTTCTACGGTAGAATTCTTTAAATGCTTAAGAACGAGATCTTGAAAATTAACATTACGACTATCAGAAGAAGCTCCAATAATAGTAGGAAGAATAGAAGCCATCTCAGCAGTTTTACTAGATAAAGTAAGAACAGCTTTGATACTAGGACCGAAAATTGTATTAAAAGCACCAATACTTTTCTGATTCACTACTTGAAACATAGTAGGATTCAGCTTTAAAGCTAAGGTTATTTTGCGTGAGTATATCATATAGTTTATACTTTAATCAGTTTATACTTTACAATAATCGTAATGTACGCTTATTCAAAAATCATTTCAGCCCAGAAAGAAGTAGTACCATTAAGCATATTAATACCTTGAGAAGACATAACTTCATAGGTAGCAATATCCTCACGTGTACTTAACATCTTATTGTAAGCACCCCATTCTTTAGGAAGAGGAGTAATACCTTGGTAAACACCATATAAGTATTCACGACCTTCTTCACAAACAAGTTGGATATTAGGTTCACCTGAAGTATTATCAACAGAGTGATCCAAGAATACCATAGTATATGAAGTAACAGGGAAACCTCCATACATACGACCGTTCTTACGATCCATCTCAGCACGAGAACCGCTATCGAACAAGTCAACAACTTTAACTGAAACGGTAGCTCCAGAGTAATGCTTATATTGATTAAAGTAAGCACCATAACTCAAAATACCACCACGACTTTGAATTTCTTCTGCACCAAGTTTATCGAAGTAACCATTACCAATAGCTTCATTCTTGATACATTGTTGGAACATCTTAGAACCACCTTTACCGGTATAAAGAACAATATTCTTATTGCTCAAATCAATATCATTACGAACTTCAAAGATACGAGAAAGAATCATATCAATAAGCTCAATAGTCATGAATGAGTACTCGAAATAGTTTCCGAATGCAATAAGAATATCACGAACTCCAGCACCACGAGGAATAGGTTTATTTGAATGCTTTTCTTGGTTATGAATAACACCATTAATATCACGATTGTAAGAAGAGAACCACAAGTCTTCCTCTAACAAACGTCTGCGCATAAACTCGAATTGACGCATTTCATAAGGCATCCAAAGAGTACCTTTAGAACCATCATCATAATCAAGTTCAAACTCAGTAACGATATTAGCGATATTACCGGTAATAATCTTAGAGAAACGATGGAAACCAAATTGGTTAGTCATTTCACTCCAAGATTCAGCAGTACTACGAGAACCAGTTGATAATTCACCAGCAATCGTAGGAGCACCCATACCCCAATATTTACCTCTTTCAAAATTACTAAGATCAATGAATTCATCTGGATTACCACCAAGTATGATCATTTCATAGATATAACCACCACTTGCAGTTTGCTCACCATCCGTCTGCATACGTACAAGATGTTTTCCATCAGGAGTAATAGCAGAGTATTGATAAGGAATCCAGTTATCTTGGAACTCAGCTTTAAAAGACATAAACCCTTTACCAGGTGTTTGAGTAGGCGTAATTAAACGCACAATCGGGGAAGTAACAGTTGGTTTCCCCATAATCTTCCATTTATACTGAGTATCACCAGCATTAATAGGTTTCTTACGAGAGATATTCCCTTGACCTTCTGTAAGAGAAAGAAGAGGGAATTGATTACTGTTCCTACCCCAAAGATAAGTAAGAGATTTATTTAAATCGACAGCACCAAGAACATTAAAGTTCAATAGCATATCGGCATCACTATAAACCTCTTTGGAATACTGTTTTTTTCCAATTTCTCTAAGCATAGTTACGATAATTATTTATTAGAATCAACAATACCACCAGGAACAACAGGGCGTCTATTAGGATTAACTTTAGTTACTCCACCTTGGGTAGATACCTTAACTTTAGGCTTACCACCAGAAGTAATGTTCAAACGACGAACATTCTCTTGTCGTATAGATGCAGCAGCAAGTTGACTAATATCAGCACCAAGTAAATTCCGTAGTGCTACCATAGCGAACGTTTCATTATCAGCAAGCATATCAAAAACATCTTTTTGAGCTTGCGTATAAAGAGAATCTCCAATTTCAACAACAGGAGCAGTAAGGTATTTTACAAGATCCTTACGAGTAAGAATTTGTTCTTTACCGTCTACAGTTCTCTTAACACCAGCGATCGGAATAGCAAGACCTCCGATAGTACCTTTATTAACAATCTTATCGTAAAGAGAATCAGGAACATTAAGTACCTTAGCTTTACCATGATCATCATAGGTAATACCATAAGCTTTATCTAGTTCATCTTGTTCAGCTTTCCATTGCGCTTCTTGACGAGCAGTAGCTTCTTCAATTTCACGTTTTTGATTAGCAGCAAGATAATCAAGACTTTCTTTAGCAGTTTCATTTAAAACTTTATCAGCTTTAGAAAAACGAATGATACGATCAATTTGAGCATCTGATGTACCTTTACGTTTTTCAGCAGAACGAATAATAGCTTCAAGTTGAGCTTCAGATTTATCTTCAATACTCATCGTAGTCCAATCAACATGATTAGCAAAACCTTCGAGTGAACCATAAGTTTGCTTATATAAAGCAGCTTGATGAATATCAGGATTAGCACGGAAGAAATTAGTAATAGCTTCTGATTCAGCTTGATGTCTAGCAATTTCAGCAATATCTGCATCACGTTGAGCAAGACCTTCAACAGTCATATCATATTGCTTCGGAGTACCATCAGCGTTTACAGGAGTTAAACCAGAAATAGCAGAAATAGCAGAAACATCAATAGTTTCTTCTTGTTGTTCAGCAGCAGCAAATTCATCTAATTGAGCTTTAGTGTAAACAATCTGTCCATCTTTAACAGCATTACCTTCAGCATCTAATTCATATTCCACATCACCTTCATCAGTTGTAAGAATAATTTTATTAGCATCTTCATTATTTTCATTTTCATTTGCAGCAGCTTCTTCTTCAGCTTTACGTCTAGCTTCTTCTTCAGCAGCTTTGCGAGCTTCTTCTTCAGCTTTAGCTTTATCCTCTGCTTCTTTAGCAGCTTTAGCAGCTTCTTCGGCAGCTATTTCTTCAGCAGTTTTGGTAGTAGTACTATCAGTAACACCACCGGGAACAATAGGATTTGGCATAGTGTTTTCTCTTTTATAAATTAAGTTATAACAATGACAAATGTAGTAATAATAAATGTATTCAAAACATCAATAGAAATATAATCTTCAAAAGCGTCATCACTGGACGTTACAAAACCTTTAAATATTCCAATTAATTTCCATTGATTTTAGACTCAAATGCAGCCATTAGAGAACACCAATTTTTAGCTGATACTACAATTCATTTCTATAAAAATCGTGGCTCACGTTAAGACTTTCGTGGCTTATTCGCATTGATTCGATTCATGCGCTTTTGCTCTTCAAACTTGGCACGCTCTAGATTAGCTCTATCAATATCTAAGTTTAACTTAGTCATTTTAAGATAAGCATCAAGAGAATTAGCATTACTCTCATCTTCACTAATATAACCATTACCATCTTTATCTACTTGAAGTTTTGCGTCATTAACAATAATCTGAGTAAGATTACTATCAGCTGCAATAGCTTCTTTAGAGTCACGATCTAATTGAGCTTGTTCAGCATCAAATTTGCGTTGAGCTTCAGAATTAGCAGAACGCATTTGTTCAATCTCTGCATCCCATTTCTTTTGAATCTCTTCACGTTCAAGTTCAAACTTACGTTGAGCATCAGCAGCTTCTTTAATATATTTGCGTAAAGAAGCAACGTTATGATTGCAAACAGCTTCAGCAGCTACATCAAAATTACCATTCTGTGCAGCACTAAAAGCAATTTCTTCAAGTTTACGAACTTGTTCATTGAGTTCAGCAGAATTACCAACAAAAATACCAAAATTAGAATTAACAAAATCAGTTCCATTAACTCTAACTTGAACAACTTCATTAGTATTAGGATCAACATAAGAACCTTCAAAGTCATCAATCCATGCAATCTTAGCAGCATCAAGATTAGCCTCCATATCACGAGAACGGAATGAATCAAATATCTTTAATGACCATATAGATCCCATTAGAGCTTGATTAAGTCCCATCTCAGTAACAGCTTTACCAGCTCTAGCTTGAATATCTCCTGCACGTTGATCATTCATATTAGCTAATTCATACGCTTCTTGTTTAATGGATTGCTTAATTTGATTAAGAACAGTTAAGTAATTAATCATAGTAGTATTAGCAATTTCTTTAATAGCTTGAAGTGAAGGTTGTTGCTTAGCTATTTCGCTGTCATCAAAAACTAGAGTACCATCTCGATTAGCTGCATCAAGACGCTCTTCCATAGTCATATCATTAGTATCAGCTAAGAAACTTTCAGGAATCAATAGCCATGAACGGAACTTCATAATAGTACGTTCTTCTACTAATGTATAAAGACGATAAAGAGCAAGATAAGGTAATAAACGATAAGGAATAGGTTTAGGATTATTAAGAAGCATAAGACGACTTAAACCATTATAAGGTAACTTACAATGATTAAGATTATTAACTTCTTCACGTTGAACTACACATGGTTGAGCTTTAGTATATACTCCCCAATCTTTATCACCAAAACGATACGCTTCCCAACATTGAAGAACATATGTATATTCAATATCAATATCGCCTATAGTAGGATCTAAAACATAATCCTCATCTACCACTTTTTGTTCAATTTCACCATAAACATTGGTATAACTAAGAATACCACGTTTCATAGGAATCTTAAATACACAATGATGAGCTTTGAGAACCCCGGTAGAGGGCAAGGAGTGGTAGGGAGCGGAACTCTGTGTATCAATAGTAGGATTAAAAGCAATCTCTCTAGAACGAAGCATCAAAGGAGTAACAGCATATTCACCAGTACTTTCATGATTATGAATTATATCCTTAATATAAGCAATATCTTTTTTAGAAAGAATCTCTTGATATTCACCAATAATATCATTGATGTTTACTTCAAATTCTCTCATACCATAATCATCATCTTCAACAAAGAGATTACCACTATCAATACGATAATATTCAAGAGGAGAAATAATTTCAAAGATAACATCATTGTATCTTACATCACGATATGAATAGACACTTTCAGTACAGAACCAATAATAGAATGCTTGAATATATTTCTCGTTAGCTTTTATGAGAGAATTAAGTAGATCAAGAGTTCTCTGACCTTTAAGAGCTTCCTCATCAATCCAATCCTTAGCAGCTTCTTTCATAAAATCTTCTGCTGATGGAAGTTCTTTAGAAGGTTCACCTGTTTGAACTCCATTAGCATTCATGATGTTTATAAATTGCTGACGAAGAAGAGAATCAAGTGCAACTCTAAGATCTTTATTACGCTTAGTTACAATATCAATATCAGCATTATAAACTTGATAATTATTATAGGTGTTAATGAACTCTCCTATATATTTCTCTTTAATAGGAGTAATAAAATCAACATCTCTAATCTTACCTGGCAAATCTTCTTTTCTACCATTAACAGAATTATAAGTCGCCATGACATACTTATAAGTAGATTCATCTACAATACCGTTAGCGGCATCAAGAAATGCTTTAATTTCTGCTTTATCATTATTTGAATGAGCAGTAGCAATAACCCAATCGCACATAGCTTTAGTCCATTTCGGAGTACGCTTAGTAGCTTCTGAAACAAACACATCAGGTTTTTCTAAAGAATTAGGAATCTTAGAAGCATTCATTTAACGACGATTTAAACGATTTGCAATACGTCTGCTATTATCTTCTTTATTACCTTCAACAAGACGCTTAGTATTTAAAGAGTCAGCAAGAAAGACATACATAGCAACAATAGCAGCACTAATATGGTCATAGTTACCCTCAGCAGTAAATCTCTGACATTCAAGTAACAGACGAACACTACCAATAAACTTAAGTCTACGAATAGGATTCCCCTCATCTGTATAACTTAAAGGTTCATAAATAAACTCCTTTAGCATACGAAGACCATTATACTTTTTATCACCATCACCAATCACAATACCATAATCGTTATTGTTAGGATTAACTAACTTACGACTATTCATGTTAGTTGGGTCAAGCATTAAATAACGTCTTAGTTTATATTTAATGAAGTTAGAAACAGTTTCACCAGTACCAGCCTCAGGACAACATTCAGCATTATACAAAAGACACATACCCATCGTAAGTATATCGTTTTGCTCCATTGTATCCATACGACCTATATATTCGCATACTAAGAGCTTTTGATTCGGATATGGAGTAATTGTATTACTTCTCATCCATACTTGCGCAGAATAAAGAGAATGCTTATCTGTAACATCTTTTTGCGCCTTATCTACCTTATATGCATCTACTACCGTAAAGTATAAATCTTTGGGTACTTCTCCATTTACCAAGAAAGGGCGATAGTACATTCTAACGCAACCATGAGTATCATCACGAGAACCATGTGGAACTTGATTCACAAATTCATGGAATTTACCTTTACCAAATATATCTCGTTTAATACATTCGGCTCTAGGTATAAATTCAGCTCTATTTGCACCGCCTAAATCATTGACAACAATCCAGCCATCTTGAAAGAATCTAGTCGCATTATCATTGATTAAATCCGAAACATGAAGATTTAATTCCGGAGATGCGAACATATTCTCCGTGGTATTAATGAATGCTTCGGCAGGAGTATTAGCACGTTGAGCTTTATAAATTATATGAGTTTCACTATCATTATTATGAAAATGATTCTCTTTATCTTGTTTATCCCAAGCATAAGCAGTGAATATAATTGAATTACCACGTTCAACATAAGGTTCACAATCCCATACTTGTGGAAAGAAGAAACCACATACTTCATGACGTTTATTAATATCCCATACATTTTCCATGCAAAGCATCTTATTCATTTTAGGATTATAAAATGCTTTACTAAATGCAGCCCAGTTAGCACCTTTAGTACCACCCGTACCATAAACACGTATAGTACCTACAGATATAGCACCAGATTCAGTATTAGATAAAGTAACATCAAGGGCTTTTTGTAAGTTAGGACATTTACCTGCTTCCTCAAAGTCAATCTCAATAGCTTTCTTACCTACAGCAGCAGATTCATTCTTACCTATAGCAACACTATAAAGATTAGAAAGCCAACCAAAATTCTTAAGACCTTTCGTGGATACACGATAACCCATAAGAATATCATCAATAGCTTCTGAAATGTAACCTCTTTTCCAAAACGTATGCTCTTCAAAATGATCAAGACATTTCTTAGCCATAAATGTAGTAGCACCTTTATCAGTAAGATAAGCTAATTGGTCAGCAGCAAGTGTAACAGTAACATTAGGGAATAAATTTATAGTATTTGCAGCTTGACTACCACGTTTATAAGAGAATCCTTTACGACGAGCTTTAGCCTTAGTAAGATGAAATTTATTATTAGCAATAAACTCATCTATTTTGAAATTCCAATAATCACCATCCCAATAACGAGGAAAACCCATAACAGTTTCAACGTGTTCAGCACCTTCTCTTTTAAGCTTTTCTCTTTCTCTAGCGTTAGGTGTACGTTCAATTCTACCATAATTAAGATAAGTATAATGAGCTCCTGTAATGCGCATAGGCTTAAGCAAAAGATCTCGCTCTTCATCAGTAGTAGCTTTATCGAAAAACTTAGGAATATCTTTATAATAAAGTTTAGCTTTTATAATAACACCTTTTTTACGTCTAGATGTTTCTCTTTGCCAAAATGATTCATAAGCAGGAGTACTAGGATCATAATCACAATAAGTACCATATTCATCAAAAGTATCAGCAGAACGAGAAAGTCTTTCGATATTAATAACAATGAAATTAATATTCATAAGAATACCACCAGAGTTACCAATAAGAAAATCATTATCTGGATCATATAGAGGTTTATTAGTAATATAACTAATACCTTCAGATGCTTTAGGATATTTACTCTTATCTTCACAAAGATAATCTATAAAAGGAATATCTCCACGTTTATACCCCCATTTATTCTCAGGTGCAGCATTGATACCATCACAACTATTTTTCCAATAAGCATGAATAAACATGAAGTTATCAATAGCATCTTGAGAGAATTCATATTTACTATTCATAGCTTAATCAATTATATCTATACCACCACCGACACCATTATCTATTTGATTATTTACATCCATAGATGCGGCAAGCTCTTTACCTCCACGTACAATAGTTTTTCTAAGTTTAGACTTAATGTAATTATCTTCAGCTTCTTTAAGTTCTGCAATAAGTTTAGGAAGATCTTTACCCATCTTAGTAATCTCACGCATATAATTAAGCATACCTCCAATCTCATCCTTAGTAAAAGAATCTTTCTTTAGATCATTACGAAGATTTTGATTCATAACTGCCATTAAATCTTTACCAGCTTGAAGAGCATTAACAGTTTCAAAAAACATCTGACCAACATAATTAATGTTATGCTCTATAAGCCAATTGATAGCATCAACCATATCTTTAGTAGGTCTAAAATCAGAATTAAGTTGAGCAACTTCAATAGCATAATCAAAAGCCTTTTGATCTTTTAAACCATTACGATGTATATATCCATCTTCATCAGCATAACAATCAATAAACTTAAATATCTTATACATTAGCTCTCTATCATTATGCCAATCATTATATATAGTAGCAAGAACAGGAACTTTAAGAATCTGTTCAACATTAAGAATAAGTTTAGAACCTTCAACCAACCATACGTGTAATGCCATAACCAATAGTTTTATCTGTTTTATTACGAGCAACAAAAAAACCCGTACCAACTTAATGATACGGGCAAATATAAGAATTACTTCTTAAATACAAAATACAATAATAACAAAATAAAATCTTTATAGTAACTATTACTTTACCATATATTATTAGTAACCAAATTAATAGTTTCAGTTCTCCACCTCGATACAATAATATATTCATCTTGATCATCAGCACTACTATAAACATCACAGTTAACACTTAATGCTTTATTACCGGAACTTTCATCAGGAGTAACAGTTACAAATGATTTTTCATATATCAAGAATATTAATCGAATATGAAAAAGAATTTTATTTGTACAAATGTAACTCAAATTCAAACTGTTTATTGTCCGTAGTAGTATTTAAACTCATAGGTATAGGAGAATCTGGATATTGAAGAACTTGCAAAGCAAATTGATGTAAACTTAGATAATCAACTGCATCATTTAAAACGTACTCTTTACAATTCTGAGGACGTTGAATAGTTTCTGCAATAGGTACTATATCAGTACCAACAATCTGAACACCATCACCTGAATTAACGGTATTAACTCCCCTCCAAAATACTAATTTATGTTCTTCAAGAGTATAAGAATACGTAATCAAAGCTAAATCTCCCGAAGTACCTTTCTGTTTATTCATAAATAAAGCACCAGACAAACACCAATATTCCATAGTAGTATCTGTAAATACAATATTTAAATTGAAATCTGCACCTGTAATACTAATAGATTTACTTGGATAAGCCATAACATTTGCTAAATTATAAACTAGAGGGCCTCTATCATCAGCAAAATATAAACAACTAAATCTAGTAATAACATTAGTTTTAGTTAAGAAAGAATTATAGAGATCTATTCTAATCTTTTGCATAGAAGCAAACTTATTAGCAACAGAAGTATCTCCATCTACAGATTGTACTCCAACAAAAAACTTACTTGTATCTAATAAACCTTCTTTAGTTACATCATTTGCTAAAGCAATATTATTAGCTTGCAACAATATAGTTCTAGTTCCACTAGCTGTAGCATCACTAATACAAGTACACTCAATAAGATTGTTACCTAATGCAATAACAAAAGTTTTATTTTTATACGAACCACCAGCTTGTTTAACAGCTACAGTTTTTGATACCCCCCCCCAGATACCGTTAAAATAGTAGATCTTTCATCTCCACTATTTTGTCCACAAACAACATCAAAAGAACCATTATTAGATCCAGAGTCATTTGCAACTTCAACAAAATCTTTATTCATATCTTTAGTTTTATTTATTTATCAATAAAAGTTTCAAATTGTTTCATAAACAAAGCAATTTGAGTAGCATAAGCATCCACTACATATTCAATATCATTAGCATAATCTTCATTAGCTTGAACAAATAAACAATGAACATACTCATGCCAAAAAGTTTGATTTTTAATAGAATCAGGAACAGTAACACCCCTATCAGAATCAATAATATAAATCCGACCAAGAACATGATCTGAAAGACCATATTGAATACCCTGAGTTGATTGATAAGATACCTCTTTCATAGCATGAGTTATATACCAAACAGCACCAACTCTATATTTATCTGGATAAGGAAGATTATAATCCCAATCATAAGATTTATCATCAAACCAATTCATAAAAAGCCAACTTAAATGAGCATAAGCAATATCATCTAAGTGAGCTTGTTTTCCATTAGAAAATTCTTTATTAAGATTAAGTTCATTAGCTACAATAATAAAGAATGCTCTAATAGCTTCTCTAAGCATAGCAGTTGAATCTAATGAATCATTAATTCTAACATTACGTTCATCAAAATCAATTTCAATACGATCAACATTAGCTCTAGCGAAAGTATAGTCAAAAGGTCCAATCTTTAAAACAACACCATCTACTTTCTCATTTAATTCAGTAGAATCAAAAGGATTACTAAAAACAGTTTTCATACAAAAATTAATAATACAATGAATATAACATTTAAACAAATAGAACAACTACCAATATTAGACCAATTAGCAGAACGACGCATATACTTCTTAAGATCTTTAATCATATCTTTATTACTCTTTTCAAGATCAGCAATAGACTGCTTATAAACGTTCGCTTGGTTTGTAAGAGTATAAAGAGTATGCTTTAAATTATTAATAAGAGTATCTTGTCCAACAACAATATTCTTTAAAGATTTACACATAGCTGCATCATATTCTCCTTGTTTAAGAAGAATTGCAATCTTACGGTTATCTTCAAGAGTATATGTAATAACAGTATCTTTACAAACTTTCAATTCTCTGCCGTATATATTTAGAGATGCTATCATCAGAAATAATATAAATATCAGAGAAGTTTTCAATATCTTTTTCATACTTTATAATATTTTTATTAGTATTAGCTTTAAGGCTATCTATAATATGTTCTTGCTTTATAGCATATTCCTCCAAAGCAGATATGACCCTATTAAAAGAATCCAGAGTATGATAAGGAATATTATTTGTATATATTCTTTCTTCTTCATTACATTGGATTACATTAGTAACTATTAGCAATAAAAAAAGGAGTGCTATTAACACTCCTCGAAAATTGACTTTCATAATCAATCGAAATCAGATATATTAACCAAAGTGTACGTAAATGAATTTCCATACATAGTAGCGGCTTTCTTAACAAGAGGAATAAACTTATCCTCATAATCACGAACTGATTCAAATACTTGACAACCTGCCGAATAAAGACCAATAGTACGAACTATTTTCCATTTAGAAGCACGATGTATATTAATACCACACATTTCAAGAGTAGGTTCACCGGAAATCTCAATATCACCATCTTTTCTAGTAATACGGAAAATAGGTAAAGGTTTAACTTGAACTAAAGCATCATAATCACCTTTATGTTTACCTAACTTAAATGCACCTTGAAATTGACCTTCATCGAGAATAGCACAACCTTTAGAATTAATAGGTTTAATCAGATTCATATCAGAAGGATCAGTGGTAATAGAATACCAATCATAAACCCATTTACCATTAAGATTAGGATGAGCTTCATTAGCCTTATAGAAAACTAGAAGAAGATCATTAAAATGTTTGGTATCAGTAATATCACATCTAATACCCCAAATATTAAGATTATAGTTACCTTTATCAAAAATAGTATAACCATAAGTCTTAGCAATCTTACGAAGAACATCAATATTCGTTTTAGCGATGATGTCATCATAAGTAATCAAAGCATTTGTAAGTTCACTCATTGTCACTTGATATTATAATTAAACAAATTTGTATTAGCTTTACGTTCTTTACTTAATTGAGCAAGTCTATAATCACAAATGGCTTTAACTTCTGCTTTAAGATATTTAATATCAACAAAAGTAATAACTTCCTCATGTGGCATATCATCGGGAATCATAGGATTCTCAACAGTTCTGATATGACAAAGCATATTACCAAGACATTTAAATCCCCATTGTTCAATCAAATAATCATACATACTTAATTGAAGAGAATAATGAATACCAGTTGAATCTTGAAGATGATTTATAGGAAACAACATAGTTTCATTAGTGATAATATATTTATCTAAATCAATTGTACCATCTACTTTCTTTGCCCAATAACCACCTTCAAATCGAATAGGTGCTTTATTAGTTTTCCAATCAAGAATAAAGAACTCATCACCTTTAACAAATAAAATATCAACAAGACCTGAAATCAAATACTCAGGATGATAAACACCAATCTCAGCATAAATCTCAAATCCCATAGACACCATCTCACTTATAAAAGAGTATATTTGAGGATACCTATCAGCAATACCTACAACTCTAAAATAATCAAGATCAAGTCTACCATAACTATGAGTTCTTATAATATCATCAATCGTATAAATACGACCATTAATAAAACCATTTGCATTCAAATAGTAGTTATTACATCTTTTAACGCATTGTTCTAGGAAATTATGCTTTTCAGTTCCCTTAGCACAAGCCTTTTCAGTTTCAATTTTCCATTCAGCAAGAATCTGTTTAACAGTCTTACCTCTATATCGAATATATTTAGCGTAATTACGATGCGTAGGAGGAACAGGTCTACTGCCAATATTAGCACAAGCTTCAGCGATAGCTTTCCAATCCTTTTGTTCTACAAACTTACCAATAATTGTAGTCGTAGATATATACTCTCTATCAAGAGCATCTGTATATTTATGCTTTTCCTCGTCGAAGAATATCGGCAAGTCTCTGGGTATAATCTGCGTCATAAGCTGCTTTATCAGTAAGTTTAAGAAATCTTTTAGCACGAAGACGTTCATAGAATTTTCTATGACGTTCTTTCATATATTCATGACCAAGTGAAGTCATCTTATTAAAATCAAAACCACACTCAGCATAAATTTGATAAGTTTCAGGATGAATCCAATGACGACCAAAAGAAGGCACATCTATATCTCTATCTACACGTTGCATTGCAGTAAGAACCGACATCCACTGACTATCAGCAATATCATTAAGAAAACGTTCAAAATCTTCACGATTACGAACAAACGTAAGAAAATCTCTACACCAAATTTGTTCATCAGTATAACGTTCAATATAATTCTTACCACCTTTAACTTTATAATAGAATCTTGTAGGAGTCTTTCTTTTACTATCTACAATACCAACAATCTTTTCATACAACTTTGTAACTTGAAGAGGATATAAACGCGCACCTTTAGCCATAATAAAATAAACTTAATAAATCACACCACCAATTTGATTTAAATTGATAAGATTACATTCCCAAAACTCAACCTTACCATCTTCGCCAATAATCATTTTAGAACGACTATCAAGAACTGGACGTCCATCAACAACTTTAATATTTCCTTCACCGCCAAGAACATCAACAAGTTTATTTTCAAGATTAGTAATCTTAGAACTTAAAGCAACACCTTTAGCTCCATAAGACATATCAAGAATAACTTCACGACCTAAAGCGTCAATGCTTGAATCAAAAGGAAGAGCAATAAGATAAATAGCTTTAGGAACCTCTCTATCTACTTTCACAACATCAGTAACTTCAAGAGGTGACATTTTATATTTCATTGCAACAATCGCTCTACCACTAGATACTTGAATATTACAAAGAGAATGTTTAACATCACAAAGCTCATTAAGTTTATGCGTACCTGCAATAATACGAGCAATTTTAAGTTGAATTGAATCCATAGTTTAAATATTTACTTTATTAGATAATCAATATTAACAGGAATAATCTCACGAGTTTCATAAGCATAACCATTTGTATAAATAGTAATATTATACATCATATATGTGGTACTAACTGAAACATTATACATAGCTTTAATTTTAAAAGAAAGTGGTTAATCAAAAGGAGCAAAGGCAAAAAACAAGGAAACCTTAATCATAACCACTTTCACTTGAAACATAAAAATCTATAAATATAAGGCGTTGTACGTCCTTTAGAAATAACGGGATCACCTCCGATAGCTGCGATGTCTTCAAGTACAACTTCATGTGGTAATCCCGTTGTATTATGAACAAAACTCGGATGAGCAAATGTATGAAATAATTTGATAATACAAGCGGTTGTTTGAATATATTTTTCTGAAACTAATATTTTTCTGTTTTAGCAATAGTATTCATTAGAAATATCATTTGAAATATCGTCTTCACCTTGCCGCCATCCTATGCACTCGTCACGAGATTCTGCAAAAACAATGCACACAATCATCAAGAGCATCTTCAACACCTCTTTGTTTATACGTGCGTACACACACGTGCGGTATGCGGAGCTTTGCAATATATACAAGGATTAATAAAGAAATAAACAAGAATAATAAAAGGAACATCTTTACCTACTCAATTTCTCGGAGCGTAATATGTATTTAAATATATTCAAATAAACCTCATAATAACCTCTCTTACACTCCTACTCACCTCCCTCTAATATACCCCCTATAGTCCCCCTTTCTTTCTCCCTCCGCTCTCCCTCTCTTTCTCTCCTTCTTCTCTCCTTTTCTAGTAACATCAGAGTTACTTAAAGTAACATTATATATATTTGTATTTCTATTATCTCTTTCTTTAGTAAGTACATTACACTTAGAGTTTCTCTAAGTATATATAGTAATAATAAGAGTAATATTAAGTAAACTTAGAGTATATATAATAGCTCCGGCTCGACAGTCTGCAAGATTCATCGAAATATCAATAATATCTTCAGTAATATTAATAATATAATTATCAACATTTGCAATAATAGCGTTAATATGCGGAGCTTTGTAGATTCCCGTATAAGGAACTATGTGGAGCTTTGCAGACCCCGGTAGGGAAGAAGGACTGGTAGCGCGCGGAGCATCTGCGGCAGCAATAGCTTTAATTATAGCATTAGAAGTATTAGCATAGCATTTTGAAGTATCATTAGTAGTATTTATAATATTCGCAGAGGATTGCATAATATCTTTATTATTAGAATTAACACTAGCATAAACAAAATTCCTCTCTTGACCACAGCTATCTCTCTACTGGGGATTACAAGGCTCTTCAAAGTTATTATAAGTATCGTGAGTAATATGTGTATTCTTTGCAGCAAATATTATTTTAGTAATAATAGAAGATTTGATTTGAGTTTACTTTAAGTTTACTTATAGTATATGCAATAATATATGCCATAGTATATTTAGTATAACTTAGAGTAATATTAGTATTTGTAATAGCGTCTTCATAGTTCACTTTAGATTTTTGGCAGTTTATAAAGTGAAATGTTATATTGGTACTGCTAGTGATTCGGATGATTATTCTAATTATACTAGAGTTAATTCTAATTATACTCTATATACTTAAAGTATTTCTATTATAGCAATGACAGCAAAATTTATTAGAGTTACAAAGGGCAATTCTTAAGAGTTTACTTATAGATTCACTAGAGGCTTTATTAGAAGCTTTATTTAAGTCTTTTCTAAGACTCTTAATGTTTTGGTTATAAATGGTTTTGATATTTATTATCTTATTGTTATTTCTATTTGAATTGCTATTTATTTTTATATAGGTATTTTTGCTTCTTTTACTCATGTATAAATTTCGGTATGAGAGGGCCTGATGTGAATGTTATTCTTATTGGTTCTTTTATTGCAGTTATTATTGAGTTTGCTTATATTATAGGTTTTAAGAATATGGATTTTATTTCTATTGAGTCTTCTATTGCTATTATGGATGGGTTTGTTTATGGTAGGAATTTGGTGTGAGTGCTTGAGTTAGGGGACCTCCTTATACGACAGCACCCCCTTGTAATGCTTGGGGGAATAGCCCCGTCGATGATTCATGAGGAATGATTTTCCGAATTGGAACTGCAATTTTCCATAGAGATGTTGCAGTTACAATTTCTATTGCTAGTCTACAATCACCCTTAAAAGGAATGGAATTAATTCAATTAATAATAATTAGAACCTCGCAATGTAAAGGTAATTGCTATTTGTGTTATGAATACTTTAATTAATGCACCGGAAACTAAGAAGTTGAATGCAGTTGTATTGAATAGCATTGTTGTTCTTAAAGAAACTGATGAGTATGCAGAGCGTTATATGATTGATTGCAATACTCTGCAAGGTGAAACTGTTGAGCGTTTGTTTATTGGCAAGAAGATCTTTGATAAGATTGATGCTCTTGCCGGTAAAATTATCGACGTTGTGTACAAAGATTGTATTGCTGATGTTACGCAATACATTGATGATTCTGATGTGAATGAAGAGGTTAAATTTCATTCGACTACGCATAAGCAAGTGGTAGATGTTGTTAAGACTAATGACATCAATTTGCTTATAGCTTGTGCTAAGAGTGATCTTAAGGATATGTATAATGATTTAAAAGAGTTAAACAAATGAGAGTTTTTAGTTATGTAGTAAAGTGTATCATCATATTGGTGATACTCTTTTTATTATCATTAGGTGAATCCGTTGCTGAATGGTTTGCATCTAATATTAATGGAGATCTATTTATTGGTTGCATTTGTGGTGCAATTATCGCAATTATTGTGATGTCTATTGTTAAACCTAATAAACTTTGAATTGATAAGAGTAGTCTTAGTGCTACTCTTATTTTTTTAATACTCTACAAACTCCGTCTAATCAACACGACTAACACCCTTATTGTACTTGGCGGGCATGGTGCTTGTCTTAATAATTCTAAAACTTAACATTATGGCAAACGAATTAAAAACTCCGATTAGACGTTCAGTTATTGGTGAAATCATTTCTGTTAAAGATATTAACAAAGATGACTATAAAGAAGGTAAATTCAAACATGATTGTAAGATTGTTCGTGTTGATCCTTTGAATGGTAATCCTCTTGTTGATGTTTATATTACAAATGACCAGTATAATCAATACGGTTTAGCTCCTATTGTATTCGAAGGTAATGTAGTAAACTTTACTATTGACGAAAATATTGCGGGTGAAACCGGTTATATTGATCCTGATACTGAAGAGTGGACATATCATGAAAAGAGTTTCAACAGTTTCGCTGGGGCTGATAACGTTGGTTCTTTAGGTCTTATTGGTGTATTTGGTAAACTTGGTGTTGGTGCTGATATGGTATCTACGTTTATCAAGAGTATCGAAACTGCACGTTCTCAACGCAAAGCTGTTGTTAAACCTAAAGTTACTACCGAAGATGTGGCAACTGAGCAAACTGAAGATGCTGCTTAATTGATTCATAATAGTGCTGAGTATTCTCACTTGGCACTATTTACCCTTTTTATTGTCTAATAAACCGACTAATAAACATGAATATACTTAATGTAATTTATAAAGATACAACTGTTAATATTAATCATTCTACTATTAACATTTATGAAGATCGTATTCAAATCTTTTTTGTTAAAACTCAAGATAACGATTGCAAATTCTTTTGTCAATGGCTTGATGCTAATAGAATTGATTATGAAAAGAAAGAAAGAGATTCTTACACAGTTATTAAAGTTGATACTAATATATTCAATTTAGATATTGCTGTTAAATCTCCTATTAAATCTTCAGAAGTATATAATAGCTTTTATGATGCCATTTGCAAACATAAGCAGAATATCGCTAATGCTGAAGCTATTATTGCTAAATACGAAGAATATACTGCTGATAAGGCTAATGAAATTAACGCTATTAGTTCTCGAGAACATTCCGATGAATATCACAAATCTCTCGATAATACTCTACTAGAAATACTCGAATTTACACGTTGTAAACAACTAGAAATCGTTGCTTTAACTAAAGAACATCTCGATGTTTCACGTGGAACATTACCTATTGTAGATGAGCTAAAAATTGCCTGTCATGTATCCGAATTGATGTCTAAAGAGGACTATGAGAATGTACAGATTATACTCGAGTATCTTGACAATAAAATGAAATTGTCTAAGAAAGAGTATGAGTATTTGCGTTTGTTGAATCAAGTGGATTACTATTGCTATGCTAGTGTTATTCAGGAAATAAAAGATATAGGAAAAGAAAAATTTGATGAATACCTACGTAAAGCTAAAAAGTGGATGCAAAATGATGAGAATATTTATTAGAAAATTAGAGTGAAAACAGAGTCAATTTATCAATAGAAGTGCATTTGGAATAGCAGTAGTGTGGAATTAGAAGTACAATTTTGTGGTAAGGAATAGTACATGAGAAGGAGTTTGTAGTATAAAAGTGTTGTAAATTTTATACAGATTTGCAGCTGCAACAGCAAAACCGTCTTCAAAACCATCTTCAAAATGACCTTTAAAACCCGCAATGCGACAGCAAAGTTTCTCAAATTAAAATTAGAATTTATAAAGCCGATCACAACAAACAACAAAAAGTATAGAATTAACATTTAAATTTGCGTAAATAAAAGATTCAAATTATCATCTGAATTACTTTAAGTTCTTCAAATTAGAATCAAAGTTTAGCAAACCGAATATCTGCATCTACAAAAAGTTTTAAAAAAGTCGTAGAAAAGATGCAATTTAGACAATAGAATAAGCATTTGCATTATTAGTATTAATTCTGTAAAATTCCGCATAATAACTTTAATTGTTTCAAATCTAGAATACTCAATATCAAATAGAATTGAATTAGCATCTAAATTTGCAATAATAAAAGCCTTAAATTAGCATTAGAATTAATTCTAATATATCTTTAATCAATGCAAAATTCAGTGAATCTATTAACGACATATCTATACCAATTATAATATTGAGTATAGAGTGTGAAGTATAGAGAATACTTAGAGTATTTGCAATTTCATTAGAAATTCCGCAAAATATCATAGTATCATTCACGTAAATTCAAATATCATTACCGTTAACCTCAAAACAAGCATCAAATGAGAAATTAATATAATTAGAAACAAAAAATATACCTCTAATACTATTCGAGTTCAAACTCATAATTATTTAGGTCTTCATAACACACTATATACGAATAAGAATAGATATTAGAGGTATTAATAGTATACGTACTATTTTTACGTATTTAGATTCATATAATATTTTAAAATTTAAGTGACATGAATTAGCATTAGTTATCATAGAATTTCTAATGCTACTATTTTTAATTGTAAATTTAGCATCTATGATAGTATATATTAAAGACAGAGTATCAGAAGAAATTATATTTAAAACTAACGAAGTATCTGTAGTATATGGAAACGAATTAATATTCAAAAGACAGAAAGCATCTAAAATATTAGCAGATGCTTTAAGTAATTCGATATTATTCTTAGTACATAGAGAAGCATCACATTTCATATCATATACAGCAGAAATAGATCATTCTATTGTAACATTAACTAAAAATTTAATTGCAGTAGTATTTGATTTAGATGATGTTGAATATAATAAGAAATATTTAAAGTATCAGTATATCTGTAATAAATTTATCGATGAGATCAAGAACACTTCGAATAGTAGTTTATGATAGAGAAAGAGAATGGTTAGTTCCTAAAACTACATTCATATCATGGATAAATGGACAATTAGTGATTCAATCAGCAACATCAAAAACAAGAGCTGAAATACAAGAATTTTTACGTGAAAATAATATACGCGTTGTAGAACTTGTAGATTCAAAAGAATTAATAATTGAACCATTAGAACTTGAAGAACTATCAATATCTGAAGCAAATATATCAACATCAGATTTATTAAATAGTATTCATAATGAAGAGTTTTAACTTAAAGATTATCATTTATGACTTTAAGAATAACTGTAGAATGTGCAACGTATAACGTAACAATAAATATCATATGTTCACAAGATGTAGAAGTATCACAATCAGACACAGATATTACAATTCTAGTAAGATCAGTGAAAGTAAGGGAGAAGATAATATCTTTTTTCAAGTTTACACGTATAGCAGTAAAAGAGAGTCCTGTATTGCATAAACTTGTAATACCAAAAGAATCAAAGAAAGTATTTGTAAAATTAATATGAGTTTAGATGAGCTTTGCAGTCCCCGGTAGGAGGATAGGACTGGTCAAGAGAGGAATCTAGCGCATACATTAGTTTCACCATTAGAAATAGCATTATTACATTTATGAGAAAGACATTCGTAACTCAAAAAGAAATTAAACGTCATATTAGACGTAGAGCTGCATTAGAAAAGATATTCTATATTATATCTTTCTTTGTAGCACCATTTGTATTCTATATAGCTGCAAGGCATAAGTATTTATTCGATGATGTGGATGATGATGAATTGCAATTGTATTTAGATGCAGAACGAAGATATGCTATTGTAACTATAATATGGTTACTATCAATAATAGCAATACTCTTATTAATTGTAGTTGTAAAGATTTGACCGCCATATATTAAGAATTGAGCCTTTGTCTATCGGGGATGAACTCTAACTCATCTCCGATAATTCAAGGTCTATATAAGCCAATGCAAACGTTTTAAATGACATTCGCTAGGCTTATTCTAGTATAGGTTGAATTAAGTAAATAAAAAGTAAACGCAAAATTCAATGTTAGTAGTTGTAAGTGCAATAGAAAAAGATAGCATAGATTCAGCAAGATGTGTATGTTTATCTGATGTATTCTCTATAACAGAAGATGAAGGCGTAATAATAATAGTTTTTAATAGTTCAACAGCAATACAAACAGCAATTGAAACTATACATAAAGCTAATATTATACCTAAATTAGTAACATATTATAATGTACAATTTAAGAAAGAAAATGTAATAGCAATATTAGTTTAAGTTATGACTAAAGATTCATTATGTTGTAAAGTATATCTCTCACGTATAGAAGAAACAAATGAGATATTTCAAATAGAAATAAGATGTAGTAATGAATTACATTATATATTCATGGCTTCATTATTAAATGTATTGAAGATACCACATACAACATATTTTCCTACATTCTCTTATTTCTTAAATCCATCAGTACAAATATTAAAACAATTAAACGTATGGAATACTCAAAAGAGTTCTTAAAAGAGTTTGAAGTTAATACAGGACAAACGTATATTGTTGTACCTGTAGATGGAAAACTACATGAAGTGCCATTAAGCAGAAAAAATACAAACAAAAAATATTTTGCAATGGTTCGAGCAGAAGAATCACTTATAAGAGAATTTCAATGTTCTGCAATAGAATGTGATTTTAAACATTTAAATGAGTGTATAGGTTGTCGTTGTTTGCCAGGAGGACGCAAAGACAATAAAGCAGTAGTATTTAAAATAGAATATATATATCAAAAATCATGATTCATTTTATTTTAATTTTATTCGGATTAGGAACATTAGTTGCAGTAGGAGCAATAATATGGCGTGTATTAGTAACATTCATAGATAATCTACATAATACCGATAATTTAGTATTTATAATGATAAGTTTTACAATCGCTGTATTACTTATGTTATTTATGGCAGTATTCGCATTTATATTTGAGTCTTTATGTATAGCATTCGGAGCAATACAAGATATAGCTACAATGTTATTCGCATAAACATAACTGACTGAATGTTAGGTTAAATCAAATTTAATGCTTATCTTTGTACCCTCAATATTGTTAGTATTACTAACGTAGTTATTAATCATTTTGAAAATCATTCTTATATTATGGCGAAAAAAGAAAATCTAAAGGAATTTGTTATTCAACAAAGTGATATTGATAAAGCTCTCAAATATCACTTGGCTAAAGCTGTTAGTCATAGTAATCCTACAAGTAAGGATCATTCTGACTTAGCTAATCATCTTAATCGTGAGGAATTTTACAGTTATGTTATTGAAACTGTAAAACGTAGAGTACGTCCTTATGATGGATTTAGAAAGATTCTTGAACCTGTTATAGACAGCCTGTTTTGTGATAAACCTTCTATTTCCATTAAAACGATAGATGTTGAAGGTGGTATTACTTATAGAACTGCAAACTGTAATGGTCTTAAATAAATGAGTGGTGAATGTAATAATTGCGAAACTAGGCAACGCTTGGGTAGAGATCCCCGTTGTCTAGTTTGTATTTACTTCAATGCTGCAATATTTAATACAGGTATTCCAAATACTACAGTTGAGCATCAAGAAACTAAAGTAGAAAAAGCTATTAATGACGCTAAAGAACTCAGACGTAAACTTAAAATTAATAATAAACCTACTGAAGTTAAAGATGTTAAGAAAGTAATTGATTCTATTAATTATAGTAAGTCTTTTACTCAAATCTGTAAAGATAAATCTAAACATTGGAAAGAACTTGGATTAGATATTGAAGAAGTATTTGCAATTAAAGAGGATACTATAAATGATATTGATAATGCTGAAGAAGTTAAAGATTGGTATTATTTTATATTCCCTAGTGTAAATAAACTTAGAAGTAAATATGTTCGCATTTATGGAACTAAAATATCAACGAGAAGTACTATTGAGAGAAAGTGTCCTGATTTAGATTATATACAATATGATTCTAAAAAATGGACAACTCCTGCAAAATATACTAATCGTAAACCTTGTGATTGTTATACAGAATGGATGCTATAGATGCTCTTAAACATATTCAACAGATGGTTCTTGCTGATAGAATTAAACAAGGTTGTAAAACTACTATTTGTCCTAAATGTTTTAAACATACATATACTGTATCTCCTGATGATAAAGTTAAAGTTTGTGTCGATTGTGGTTATTATGAATTAACTAAGAACGGTAAAACTCAAATTTATGAAGGCGAAGGTGTATTTGCTTTAAATCATAAAGATAATGGTGGTATATTTCCTATTGAAAAAGGAAATTTTGAAGCTTGTCTTAAAGATATACTTATGGTTATCTCTGAAAAACTTCATACAAATCTTGATAATGTTGATGATTGTGTTTTGCATTCTGTTAAAAATGGAAAGGTTGTTACTATTGATTTTAAAGGTATGTTATAAACTCTACAAAGCTCCGCACGCGACCAGTCCTATTCCCCTACTGGGGTTTGCTGAGTTCCACAATGTGTAGCTTGTAATACTAAAACTAATACTATGATAGATATTGATTTTAATATTGGCGATAGAGTTATTACTTCTAGAGGAATCTATGGTACTGTAATTTCTATTGATAGAAATGCAAATACATCTCAAGTAAATATTGGTAATAAAACTGTCACACTGTATAATAATCAATTATGGTCTATTAAAAATAGAATTTCTGTTGTTTGTTATTATACAGATGGTTATGAAAATTATAATAAGCTAATTACTTTACCTAAACAATTTAAATTATATGACTTTACTAAGCCATTAGATAATGAATTGTTAGATTATTGTAAAAAGACTATTACTAAAAGTGTTAAAGGTATTTTTACTATTACTAAAATTGAAATTTAAATATATGAAAGCAAATCTTACTTATTCTATTATTTCTGCTGAATTAAAGCAAGGAATGTATTTGTTAGTCAATGATCATCTTGGTTATATTAGTAGAATGAATGCTGAAAAAGCTATTATTTCATTCTATTATGAAGACGGTAAAGTTATTAAACTTGGTAAACAAGAAATGACTCGTGAAGATGCTATATCTACTTATAGTACATCTGTAATTAAATTGATCGCTATTGTTGAAGGTAATCCTGTTTCTATAAATCATCAAAATTATAAGAAAATATTCTCACCTATGCTTACATTTGAGAAAGGTGCTGATGAATCTTATATTTCTCAATTCATTAAAACTAAAGAATGGGCTAATCCTATTTATGGTGATATTTCTCCTGTTTATTCTATGTTGAAAGTGGGAGATATTGTAAATATTATAAGTTTACCTATTGTAGATGCTTATAGTCTTTATGATCCTATGAAACGTCTTGTTAGAGTTAAATCTAAAAAAGGTAATTCTAAATATATCGTTGTTCGTATGGATAATGAATGTGAAGATGATTTTGAAATTACAGTAAATCGTACTGATGTTGTTTTAGGAGATAAAGATAAATATGATTTATTCAATATGAATTTTGATGCGTTAAAAAATCTAGTTGCAAGTGGCGAAGCTAAAACTGTTGAAGCTAAGGGTAGAACTCAAAAAGAACCTAATCCTAATGGTAATGCTTTTTATCGTATTCATAAAAGTAAATGGCATGCTACTTATGATAGACTTCTAGGAAATGATTATTATCAATGGCTTGCTGTTCGTGATGCTAATGATTCAGAAAATGAAGCAAGACTTGTTGTTCCTATATCTATTCCATTAACTAATATTCCTAAACATCAATTTAGTGGATATGATAATGAATATTGGATTCCGGGTACTGTTCGTGAAATGGATAAAGCTAAAGCTGATGGTAAGAATTTTGTTCCATTTAGAGAAGGTCTTCCTATTTTTGGTAAACTTACTGAAACTGTTATTGATGGTAAAACGTTTACTTATTTCCTTCTTGATAATGTTAAACAAGAATCTATTAATCATTACATCTACAAGCATCGGGATATTACCGAAGAACGCCGGAGTGAATTAACTATTAACAAGCTCCCTACGCTTTAATAGAACGTCATAGAAGCATTTTTGTATTAGAGTGAACTAATAGGTTCACTTTAATACAAAATGCCTATATAAGCCTAAAATGAACTAAAATGAGGATAGTTAAAATCGAGAAACGTGTATATGAATATTCTGAACTTCAAGCTCATGCTAAAGATGTAGTTAGAAATTATGTTCTTAGTGTTGTACATGATTCAGATACTTTTTCCAAAGCTATTAAAGAATCTATTGAATCTTTAGGTTTTAAAGATGTTGAACTTTATTATAGTCTTGGAAATTGTCAAGGTGATGGTTTATGTTTTACAGGTTCTATTAATTGGATTGATCTTAATAGAATTGCTGAAATTCGCAATAAAATTGATCAATTAAATGCTGAATTTGTTATTTCTTGTAATGATTGTCTAGATAATATTAAATTTACTAGATTAAGTTATATGTATTGCCATAGTCGTACTGTTTCAGTTGATATAGATAATACAAATTGGATGGATGTTCAAGATTATATTGTTCTTAAAGATATTATTCTTAATTGGTATAATTCTCTTTGTAATCGTTATGAAAAAGAAGGTTATAAATGGTTTGAAGAGATTAATGAACAAGACGTTATTGATTATTGTGATTCTAATGACTTAGAGTTCTTTGATGATGGAACAATCTTTGTTGAATCTGCTTAAACCTTATGAAGATATTAGTATTGCTTTTCAAAGGTATCTTCTCCAAGTCACTAACGGTCATGGTAATTTTGTTGAATTTGCTACTACTTTGTCTTGGAGAATGCAATTGGGAATGGTATTGGAGTTCCTTGATGTTGTTTATAATATCACAGTGTCTATATTTCCCAACGGAGGTGCAGTTATTAAAGTTATTAACGATAGACAATATATTGCTGATTATTTTATTACTTCCGACCCTCAGCATCCGCTTGTTCGTTATTATAACACTATTGATATTGCTTTTAAATATATTTTAAAACCATTTTGATTATGCAAAAAGTAGAAATTAAACTTATTGGTTCTGAAATTAGTGGTGATATTTATATTACTAAACGAGGTACTTATCTTTGTGATGTAAATTTTAATTCCGATAATCCTTATCTTTGTACTATGACACGTAATGATTTTGATGGAGAACCAAATGTTCCGGTTAGAGATGATATTGAATTTGTAATTGTTGATAAATTTAGTGATGAGTGAGTTTAATAAAGCTGCCTTACTTAATAGTGCTAAACGAATTAATGTTTCATATTTCAAAGAACAACAAGAAGATGCTATTAATGCTATTTGGCAATGGTGGCAATCTACAAGTGTTACTTTTACTCTTAGTGGTTATGCTGGTACAGGTAAAACTTTTATTATGCGACATCTTGTTCGTTATCTTATTACAGAAAAAGTTTGTGTAACTGCACCTACGCATAAAGCTCTTAGAGTATTAGAAAATAGTTCTGGTCGTAAAGGTATGACTATTCAATCTCTTTGTGGTCTTAGACCTGATGTAGATATTGAAGATTATGATATTGAAAATCCATCTTTTAAAGTTATAGGTGAACAAAAGATGCGTAATTATAAACTTATTATTATAGATGAATGTTCTATGATTAATCCAGGTTTATTTACGTTACTTGTGAAGACTGCTATGCAATGTAAATGTAAGTTGCTTATGATGGGAGATGAATTGCAAATACCATATGTAGTAAAAAAGATGCATCAAGATGATGATTATAATCCTAATCGTATTAGTCCTACTTTTACCCATACAGATCATCAATTTCGTTTAACACAAATTGTTCGTCAAGAAGCTGGCAATCCTCTTCTTGAATTATTTGGTATTATTCGTTCTGATTTAATGAATAATACTCAAAATTTTTATCAATACATTATTAATAATCGTGAAAAAGTTAATGCTAACGGTGAAGGTTTTACTATTTTAAATAAATTTGATTTTCGTAATAAAGTTATTGAAATGTTTAGTTCTGATAATTTTAGTCAAAATCTTAATTATGTTAGACTTATTGCTTTCACTAATAAATGTATTGATTTTTGGAATACATTTATACGAGATGGTGTTTTAAATAATCCTCAAGGTATGATAACTAAAGATGATATGTTTACTGCATATCGTACTGTATTTGATGAATATAAATCTCCTATTATTATTAATAGTGAAGATTATATTGTTCATGATGTACGTTATTATGTTGCAGATAATGGTCTTGCTTGTTATTGTATTACACTAAGGTCTGCTTTTGATGGTAAAGTTACCCCTATGTTTAAAATCATTGATTTTTGGGATTCTACTAATATGGATAACTTTGGTGCTATGATTAATGCAATTCATTATAAAGCTCTTACAGGTACTGATAGAAGCCGTTGGTATAAATACTTTAGATTTAAAGACATTCATCTTACTATGACTGATTTTAGGCTTAATGCTGCTAATAAGAATCGTCTTGTTGCAAAAGATATTGACTATGGATACGGTATTACAACCCACAAATCACAAGGCTCAACATTTGAGAATGTATGTATTGATTTAGATGATATTATTTATTTTCAAACTAAATGGGGTAAACGTATTCGTCGTAATCCTAGTGAAGCTCTTAGACTTCTTTATGTTGCTATGAGTAGAGCTACTAAACACGCTTATTTAAAATTATGAGTAAAGGTATTAGAGTTAGTGAAAAACATGGAGTTAATCCAAGTATTACTATTTGTCCTATTTGTGGTAAAGAAACAGGTATTGCTCTATTAGGTAAACTTAAAGGAGATAAAGAAGCTCCTATAAAAATTATAGGAGATCTTTGTGATGATTGCATTTCTAAATTAGGTAATGATAAAATTTATATTCTTGCTATAAATGATCAAGGATATGGTACAAAAGCTATTATTATTGAAAGATCTGCACTTAATATTCCTGTTAAGGGTTATATGACTCTTATGAAAGAAAATGAATTTGATAAAGTATTTAAACATTAAATTATGCTTACTAAAGAAGAACAAATTCAGAATATAGATAAACTTTTTGTCCTTAAAGAATGTTGGGCAGGTTTTTGTGGTATGGGTAGTAATCAACGTATTATTAATAATCGTTGGATGGTTCCTATTACTTGGGTAGCTGAACAATGTTCTATGAGTCCTGTTCAAGTTCTCGAAGAACATCTATTTGCTAGTGGTTTAAATGTTGATACTGTTGGTAAGATGGAGTTCCTTAAAGCTAGAGCTAATCTTAAAGGATATGATCTTACTGCTGTTGTTTGTTCAACTCTGAAATACGAAGACGGAACTTCTGTTTATGCCGATACCACAGAAACTAATAACTAGTGCTGCCGTTAATAATGCAAAATTTGCTAAATTTAATGGTACTGATGTTTTAGTTAATCGTTGTACTTTTCAAGAGTATAAGATGAATTATAACATTACATCTAATGAATATGATGACTTAGATAAAGGTTATGAAATCTTATATGATTTTGGTATTGTGTTTATTCCTGAGATTATGACTGAAGATTTACTTGATATTGAAGATTAAATTAATATCATTGCAGATGCTCCGCTCCTTACCACTCCTTCATCCCTACTGGGGTTTGCAAAGTTTTACTAAATGTTATTGATATGGCATTAACTAAAAAAGAATATGACGCATTAGGTGAAGCTGAATACATGATTGATGATGCTCTTGTTATAGCCGCACCTATTACTTTTGGTGAATTTTGTGAAAAATATGATTTTGATTCTAAAGAATATGATTTTGATTTTGACGGTTATGATGTTGAAATCTCTATTGTTGCTGAGAATCCTCGTCATATATTTTTTCCTCGTAACTTATTTGAAGCTATTTCTGCTAAAAGTAATTACTGATGCAAACGAGATTTTCTAATATGTTTGAAGATACGTCTGATGAATTACGTGAAGATGATTATTGTGATAAGTGTGATCTATGTGTGCGGAACTCTCTAATCCCCAGTAGGGGACAAGGACTGGAAGGGAGCGGAACTATCCTACATTTAGTTGCTGCTCCTAGTCCTGCTGATAGAAAAACTAAATACGTACTTAGTGGTAACACAGGTAAATTCATTAGACGTATTCTTGAAGATAAGAAATTACTTGCTTTATCGTATATTACTTCTGTTGTTAAATGTGGTACATTTCAGACTATTAATGCGAAAGCTATTGCTGAATGTTTTCCTAGACTTCAAAAAGAGATTGCTAGAGTTGAACCTAGTATGTTCATAACTTATGGTAAAGATCCGTATTTTATTGTTAGTGGAGGTAAAGCTTTTCCTAAAGGTGGAGAAGGTATTGATGTGCTTCCTAATGGTAAGATACATATTTATACTATGAGTCTTGAATATATGCGTAAGAATAATGACTATAGTTATCTTGATAGAGCGTATGATACTGCTGTTATTGCTTATCGTAAATTTGTTAATCAATGGGTTATTTTAAAATAAATGGCTGCTAATAAATCACCAACTACTAGTTGGATATACGATATAGAATGTTATCCCAATATGTTTGAGGTTGCTTTTATTCCTTACGGCATTCCTCAAGATATTATTGATTTATACATTGCTGCTGATATAGCTAAGAATAAAGAAGATAAACGTCTTATTCTTGAAGCTATGGGTGCTAAGACTTTTATTATTTATAGAGCTTATCATGAAGATAAATTTGAACGTCAGAATATGACACCTGCTTCATGGGATGATTCTAATAATATTAGTAGTGGTATTGAAGGTCTTTATATGTTTTTTAAATCTCATAAAATTATCATTGGTTATAATAGTTTTAACTATGATATGACTATGCTTGATATATTTATTCATTATGCTCCTACATTTGATTGGAAGACTGGTCTTCGTGAAGATACTTATGGTAGAAAGCAACATATAACTGAATTTATGTTTGAGCATTCTCAAAAAGCTGTTGATAGAGATATGGGTGGTAAAACTTATAGACGTCTTCTTGATTTCTATAAAGGTCGTAGATATTTTCGTCCTTTTACTGATTTTGATATTCAAAAGATTCTTTATCTTGATGCTACCTTTGTTGCACTTAAAGCTGTAATGATTGTACTTAAATGGTATCGTATTCAAGATTTACCTATTCATTGGAGTTATCGTATTAAAAGAGAAGAAATAGAACTTGTCACTGATTATAATATTAATGATGTTCTAGGTACTGATGCTCTTGTTAAAAATCAACAGAAAGAACTTGATCTTCGTGCTAAGCTAAGTGAAATGTATGGTATTGATTTACGTAATATGTCACGTAGTTCTATTGGTAAAAATCTTATGACTAAGTTCTATTCTGAATGGTCAGGTATGCCTTCTTATGAGTTTGTTGATCTTAGAACCGAAAGAAGTGCTGTACCTATTAAAAAGATTGTAAAAGATAGTATTACTTTTAAGACTCCTTTTTATAGAGCTATTCTTGATAATATTCAGAGATATAGTATTTTCATTGGTATTGGTGCTGCAAAACAAAGTGAGCTTAGAAAAGAAAATATTGGTGATATTACTATTACTACTTGGAAAAAAAGCTTTCAATCTTTAGAATTTCTTTCTCATAATAAAGGTTATACTATGGCAAAAGGAGGTCTTCATAGTAAAGATGATCCTAAAGTCATTTGGGCTGAACCTAATGAGATTCTTGCAGATCCGGACGTAAGTGAGTTGGCGTCCTAACTCCTCTAATTGCGGGAATACTGTTAAAACTAATATTACTAAATATCGCAGTGATGTAGATATGGCTATCGTGAAAATGAATAGGTATAGTAAAAAGATATTAGTGTTGGGGAATCCGCAACGAAGCATCTTATTAAAGATGTGTGTTCATCGACTATCACGAAAGTGAGTACTCCTACTTATAGTAGTGGGGAAACGGGGAGAATCAATTTCTAGGATACATTCTATAGGATATAATTTGTAATTTCAGTATTTAGATTGTATCTTTATATTGTTAATATTAAAATTTATATTGCTATGGAAAATTTTAAAAGAAGTACAGATTTTATTAATTATGGGACTTTTAGTAAACTTAAAGGTCAAGGTGTATATCAAATAAGATGTATTGAAGAAAATAAATGTTATATTGGTTCTTCTAAAGATTGTCAAGAAAGAGTTCAAAAACATTTTTCTGAATTACGTTTTAATAGACATACAAATAAACGTTTACAAGAAGCATTTAATAAATATGGTATAGAAGGATTTATTTATTCGATTGTTTTATATGTAGCTAAAGAAGAAGATTTATTAGATAAAGAAACTGAATATCAAATTAAAATTGGTATTGATAATCTTTATAATGATAAAATTACAGGATATTATATATCTGATGAATTAAAAGCTCGTTATGCTAATATAGATCAATCTTATAAACATACTCTTGAATATCGTATGAAACTTGCATCTAGTCGACAAAATAATAAAATTGCTAGATGCGATTATGCCACTGGAAAAATTCTTTATGTTTATGAAAATTTTGTTCATCTTAAAGAAGCTAATCCTAATGTTAAACGTAGTACTTTACTTTCTGCTTGTAATGGTAATAAAAAATCAGCTTATGGTTATAAGTGGAAATATGTTCCTATGGATATTCCTACAGGAGAATATCATGAAATTGATTAAGATATAGTCAGTTGAGGTAATGGTACTAAACCTCGAGCAACTCTATGTACCCTTCATTTATTGTTGAGTATGGTGTTAGTCCTCATCATTTATCTTCTAAAGTATTTTTGGGTATTGTTGAATGGCTTAGAACTACTCGACTTGATGCAAAACATAATGGTCGTAAGTTAGAAGCTGATGCTCTTAAGATTGTGATTAATCGTATTTATGGTGCTTTAAATGATGCTATGGATTATCTTTATGATCCTGAGTGTACTTATACCGTAACGATTAATCTGCAATTATTACTATGTAATCTTATAGAAGCATTTGAACTTAATAAATTTGAAGTTCTTTCTGCTAATACAGATGGTTTGCTTATAAGACTTCCTATTGATCGTAAAGGCACATTTGATCATATTTGTAAAGAATGGGAAGAATATAGTAAACTTACTCTTGAAACTGAGAAATTTGAAAAATATTGTAGAAGTGCTGTTAATGATTACATTGCTGTTGGATATGGTTTCTATGATGCTTTGCAATCTTATAATCGTAGCGGTAGTTGGATAGATAATAAAGGTAATGTTTATACTTCTAAAGCTGCAATTGAAAATAAATTTATTAAATATAAAGGCTATTTTCTTCAAGAACCTGAATATAATAAAGGTTATGAATATCCTGTTGTAAAGAAAGCTCTTAAAGAATATTTCCTTTATGGTGTTGATATAACTGAATTTATTAAAAACTATATTAATACTTCTAAAACTGCTATTTACGATTATTGTTTTAGTCAAAAAGTTGCTAGTAAATATACAACTATTTATAAGACAATTAAAGATGGTAAACCTGTTTGGCTTAAATGTCAAAAACATAATCGTTTTTATATTTGTAAATCTGGTGGTGGTGCTATAACAAAAGCTATTGTTCAAAATTCTGATAATATAGCTTATGGAGAAGATATTAGCGATTGTGTTATAACTGATGAGAAAGCTCTTGTTGCTGGACAGAAAGTAGCTTTGTTTAATGATTATGAATACAAAGATGATTATAATATTCATTTTGGATTTTATATCAATGAAGCTAATAAAATTCTTTATGGTAACGGCAAAACAGGTAAAGGTGAACGTAGAGGTATTAATAACAATAGTAGTAATTTGTTTGGTTGGTAAGATATGAAACGTGATAGAGCTTTAGTTTATAAAGCATTTTATACTAATAGATTTACTGCTAATAAAGCTGTAGCTGTTATGTATTTACATGATGCTTTAGATGATTTTTTTGCTAAATATCCTTTTAATAGTAAAGACATTAAAGATTATGATCATAATCAAATGAGTAAACATATTGTTTTTGATCTATGTCGTATTCTTGGTGATGCTGGTTATAGATTATATGAATTATTAACTGATTATATTGATGATTTATATAATCGTAATGAAATTGAAATGTGTGCTAGAGCTATTTCAGAAACTATTAAATTAGCTGATGTTAATTAAGATATATGAAAGAATATAATATTTCTGAAAAATATAAACGTATTTATCAAGGTATTCTTAAATGGAAACAAGCTGGTTATAAAGGTTTATTTCAATATACAGAACGTATTAATATTCCTCTTGTAATTAGTGAAGTTATTCAACATGTAAATTTACAACAATATGAATCTGATGTTGAAGCTTATGTACATATTGTTGTTTCTAATAATTCTATTAAGGATGCGCTTCGTAAATATGTAACTTCGTCTTCTATTATAATTGAAGATGCTAATAGTTTTATACAACGTATTACAACTAAATACAAAGGTAAAGAGCTTTTATATTGTGATACATTTATTATGCTTGATTGTACAAATAGTGTTTATCATGATAAAGATACTTATTTCAAGAAAATGAAGAAAGTAGCTGCTGATAGATTTCTATTTGTTACTACTAAAAAGATTCCTGAGAATATGTTAAAAGTATTTACTTCTCTTGGTATTCCAGTTGTTGATATTATAACTAAAGGTGTTGCTTTGGAAGAAGGTTGGATTTCTCCTTATGTTATATATAATGTTGGAATTGATTTTACTAATGAGGAAAAAGAACTATATAAACAGCTTACTGAGCAAATTAGTTCTATGCTTTCTATATTTAAAGGTAAAGCTAAGATGGTTAATTATGAATTTAAAAAGTTTACTCATCTTAGAATGGATATGGTTGAAGATGATATGGCTTTAATTAAAGCTTGTCATCAAGGTGTTAATTATGTGAATAATCTAACAGATAAAGTTGAGCATATTCATAGTGAAACAGTACGTTCTATGGTTGCAGAGATTATGGGTTGGAGAAAAGATCTTGATCTTTCTAATGATTATAATAAGCAAGTAGAAATGTATTGGAATCCAGATAATATTCTTACACGTACTAAAGCATTTACTGATGCTATAGAAAAGCGTTTAGAGTTATATAATAATAATCTTAATAAACGAGAAGCTATTGCTACTATTATTAAGAATATTAAAGGTAAAGGTCTTGTTCTAAGTAAGACTCGTTCTATTACAAATTATGTTGAAACTTTAGATCATTGTATGTGTTGGTATAAAGGTATATCTTCGAGAATATGTTATGATTTTCAAGGTAATCCTTATTTATATGCTAGTGGTGCTAAGAAAGGTGAACCTAAAGTATTTGGTGAAGCTGGTATTCGTAAAGAATGTCTTAAACATTTAGAACATGGTGATGTTTCAATTATTGCTACTGATGAAATTGCTAATTCGGTTTTTGATACGGAAGGTATTACTACTATTATATGTACCTCTCCATATTGCAAGCCATTTAAGACCATATCAGACGACAAAATAGAACAACCATATATAAATAAACCTATCTTAATAATATGGCTTTATATGCGAGATTTCACACTTAATTCAGACGATTATAAAACGTCAAAGGAGAAAGAAAAGCTGGTTGATGCACAACGTAGTTTTACTACTGATATTGTGTGGGCAAACAGCATTAAAGATGTTAAATTTTAATTTTTTGCTGATTTAGTTACAGCTATTGTTGCTAATATCAAAATTAATATCTACTTTTACCAATGGAAAATAAAGACAACAAATCAAACGAAATGAGTGAAGAAGTTATTACAAATGATGCTACGAAAGACGGTGCTAATGCAAGTGTAGTTAAAGCTGATTCTACTAATGCTATTGCACAAGCAAATAAAGATGTAATTACTCGTAATCTCGCCGTTCTTGGTGAATATAGAACTTTTGCTGAAAGTTTAATTAATACTGATCTTGGTGCGAGATTTAAAGAAAATGTTGTTAAAGATGGAATTGCCACTGAAGTTATTAACATTGATAACATGGTTACTTGTTTATTAACTGGGCAAGAATTAGGTCTTTCTCCTATGACTTCTCTCGCTTATGGTCGTAATCTTAATCTTGATGCAATTCAAAAGGTTGAGTTAGGTAAAACTCTTGGTCTTAGTGTTACTGCTTCTTTAAAGAATATTTTTTGTTTTGAAAGTGGTGGTACTAGACAAGTTTATACAGGTATCAATGTTGTTGAAGGATGTCTTAATAAACATCATATTGATATTGATATTGATGAAGATTTTGTTCCTGTGTATAAATATTTCAATTTACAACTTGATAAACCTATTATTGAATTTAATCCTGATCGTCATATTGATGTAGATGAATATAATGATGATTATGTTAGAGCTGCGATGGCTGAAAAAGGTATGGTTCCTGTTAGTCGTGTTATTGACACTTATCGTACTACTGTTTCACTTATTAGAAAAGGTAAGAAAACTACTATTTCTTATACTCTTCAAGAAGCTATAGATGCAGGTCTTAAATCGGGTAAACATTCTATAACGGGTACTGATGTTAAAGGTAAAGATAATTGGGATAAACATACACGTGCGCTTATGAGAAAAATGGCAATTATGCTTGCTGCACGTATCTGCGCTAATGATATTCTTAATGGTATGTATTGTGATGTTGAACTTAAAGATGTTAAGTCAATTAATGATGATACTATTGATATTCAATACGTAGAAGCAGATGATAACGCTAATTATTAAAAATTAAATACCGTTTGTGGTAATTGTATTGCAAACATCTATCTTACATAAACTATTAATAAAGTTAAAGTCATGGAAAAAATGAATTTTGATTTCTTGAAAGCTGGTATCAATGAAGGTCGTTTTGAAACTGTAGCTAAAGCTGCTAAAGTAAGTGATGAAATTCGTCCGGAGCTTGTTGTTAATATCTCTATAAATAAGATGTGTATTAACGGTCTTGCTTCTAAAATGTTGAACATTGAAACAGGTGACTATATGAAAGCTATGGTCTTGACTGCTGATCAATGTGAAAACGATATTAATAAGAAGTTCTTCATCATGGTATCTAAAGTAAAAACTGATGATATGATGACGTTAGCTGCTGTTGGTAAAGCTAAAGGAACTGGACGTAAATTATTCTGCTCTTATGCCGCTTGTTACTCACAATTCTTGCAGAATACAGTAGATGCGCAAGCTATCACCGCTGATAAGTTAGCTGAGCTTGGTTATGCTTACGGAATTGATAAAAAAGATTCTGAGGGTAAACCTTATACTAAGTACACTGCAAATCGTGAAGTTCACTACGAACTTGTTGATACCGGTATTGACTATCCGAACTCTGATGGTTCTATGTTGAGAATCTATGCTTGTGTTAATGCTCAAATTATCGAACGTCCGTATGATCCTTCTGTTGAAGCTGAACAAGCAGCTGATGAGGCAGAAGAGAAACATGATGCTCCGATAGCTGTTGAGGATGTACCAGTAGCAGAAGCTGAAGTAGCTCAAGAAGCAAAAGCTGAAAATGAAGATATTTAATCTTCTATAAGTAATCCATTGATTTGGAATCTATCTTACAAAAGGAGGAACTAACAGGGTTCCTCTTTTTTTTACTCTTTAAATTATTTGTAAAATGAGTGAAGTAAATAAAAGTCAAGTTGGTGTTATTAATTTTGGTGAAGTTGTTGTTACCCAAGACAAGAAGTTTAAACCTCGTGAAGAGTTCAACAATTTGTGTCAAGCTCATCTCGTGTCTGTAGAGATTAAGGATACTGAAACTCCAAAAGTAGATGAAAATGGAATCGCTTCCACGTATGAATATGCTGGTATTCCAGTTCCTACGATCGTATTCCGTTATAAAGAAGAACCTGTTCCTGGTGATGAAGTTGATCGTTTCTATACCGATTCTTTCCGTATAGTTACTACTCGTAAAACTGATGGAACACAAGTAGATGTTAAAACATTTACTTCTATTGTAACTGAAGCTTATCGCAATTGTCGTCATCGTCTTGATGCTTATATCGGTTGTCCTAACTTTGTTGAACCAGGTTTTCCTCAACCCATTGATATGAACGCTGGTATTAATGAACGTATTGCTCAATGGAGAGCTTTCTGTGAGTTCTTTGTTAAAGCATTTAATGCTGGTAAAGATGGTAAGCCTGTATTCTTAGATGAAAAAGGTGAACCTATTGTTGTTTGGATGAAACTTCTTGCTCATTATGGAGATCGTAAATATCTTTGTACTCCGGGCTTTGTTGGTCAAGGTTATATTGAACGTGTTATTAACGGTAAAAAACCTTCTATTGAAATTCTTCCAGGTGAAACTGTTGAACTTTCAAAAGATGCTGACAAAGATGAAAAATCGAATAGTGCTGCTGCTGAAGCTGGAGTTGCTATGGATTACGGTCAAGGTCAAGGTGTAAATGCTGATACTATCAATGCTTTGAAGAATCGGTACGCTGGTAACGGTGGTGGAGTTGGAAAATATTAAGATGTAACTTAGACTTTTGAAGAGGGTGGAGAAATCTACCCTCTTTTTTTGTTTCTATTGGTTTAGTGCTTAGTGTTGCAAATGCTCCGCTCTCAACCACAGTCTTGTTCCCTACTGGGGACTGCAAATGCTACAAAAGATGTAAATATGTGGAGTACAAGTGATAAAGATTATATTTTGAATACACTTGATCAAGTACATATTTATTCTGTCTTTCTTAATATTCCTGAAACAGAGATAAATAATTGTATTTGTTTACGCAATTATAAAATCTCTAATCCTCTTCGTTATGACCCTAATCCTTCTGTTAGTTTTAAATGGTATGGTAATAAGTTAATTTTTCGTGATTTTGCTGATTATCGTTATAGAGGTGATGTGTTCGAGATTGTTGGTTTAGTTCTTAAAAAGAATTGTACTAATAATAAAGATTTCGTTGATATTTGTTCTTATATTATTGAATATGCTTCTGATGTGCAGAATGATTCACCTTATATTAATCGAGTTTATCAAAGTCAAAATAGAATTATTAATAATGAATTTCGTATTATTACACCTGTAAATCGTAAAGCATCCTTTTATGATTACAAGTATTATAATCAATTTGGTATTACTAATGATTTAGTTGATAGATTTGTTAAAGTAGTTGAATCTTTTAAGATTGATGGTATTAGTAATCCGTATTATTATACTCGTCATGATCCTTGTTATGAATATCAAGTAAATGATGGTTGTATTAAACTTTATTTTCCATTTAGAAATAAGCATACTGCTAATCGTTTTATTACAAATAACAAATGTCCTCTTGAAAATCTTGATAGTTTAGCTAATACTACGTATAAGTTAATAGTCAAATCTCAAAAAGATAAGATGCTAATACTACGATTATTGAAGGAACTTAGAATTAACGATGTTGGAGTTTATGTGATTGCTAGTGAAACTGCAAAACTTCCAAATGATATTGTTGATGTTTTACGAAAAACTACTAAATCTCAAATTTATGTTATGCTTGACACGGATAACACAGGTCTTACATCTGCTATCGAATATGAAAAGAATTATGGCTTTACAGCTTTATTTATGACCAAAGGTTATAGTGCTAAAGATCCTACAGATTTAGTTCGTATTACTGATTACAATTTCGTTAAAAAGAAATTTGCTAATATGTATTTAAATGAAATCGTAAATGGTAAAGAAAGAAGAGTTGTGTCCTGATGCACAACGTCTATTATGTGATGGTATTCCTTTGAAACGTTTTGATGATGGTACTAGATATTTTCTTTATCCAATGAATAAAGAAGATTATGCTATAGTTATTAAAGCTATTACTGATTTACGTGAAGTAATGAGTAAGATGTCATATCAAAACTCTCAAATTAAATTAGGTCAATTCATTCATACTTGGGGATTTAATCCTTTTAAAGAAGGAGCATTTATGGGTGAAACTAAGATTAAATCTGATGATGATTTTAAGATTATTGAAAGTCTTTTTGAAGTAACTCAAGGTAAACTTCACAATAAACAAACGCTTACTGGAAGCTATCAATGTTTCTGTCATAAGAACTTTCAAACTATAGCTTATGCTCCCCATAAGACTATACGTGATTCTTGGAATTGTATGCTAATTGCTTATAATAATCCAACTCACGCTATTGTTTTACTTCATAATATTGATGAAGATGGCAAGCGTATATGGGGATGATAAGAGTACTACTCTTTATAAACGTGATGCTCTGGGACGTATCGTGTATTGGCAAATAAGCACTAATGGAATCAACGATAAGGTATCATTTGGCTTATTTGAGCGACTTTCAGACGTCGGACAAGTAATTATATCAGCTTCGACAAAAACGTCTTATAATAGCCAAATCAAGCGTAAAATCGATAGAGGTTATAAGACAGCCGAAATGTATGGTATTACTGATGATATGTATGAAAGTGCAAATCAACTTCATGATTTACTCGATAATGTTATTCCTAAATTCGCTACTGATGCAAATAATGTAGATAAACCTATGAAGTGTCAGAAGTGGAAAAGAGGTATATTTGATTATTCTAATGGTGCTATGGCTGATCCAAAAATTAATGGAGTTCGTTGCACAATAAAATATGAAGCTGTTGATAACGGTTTATTTGGTATTAGTCATGAAGTTGTTATTCGTAGTAAAGAAGGTCTTCGTTATAATGTAAAACATATAGAAGATGCTTTTGATAGATATATATTTTATCGAGAAGATTATAAGAATATTACTTTTGATGGTGAGCTTTATATTAAAGATCAAAAGAATACAACTATAGGTGGTGCTGCTCGTAATCCTAAAAATCCTATTCATAAACAACTTCAATTCGTTAATTTTGATCTTAGTATTCCTGATATGTCTAATATAGATAGATATTGGTTACGAAGATCAATATTGAATGATGCTAAACTTGAAGCTATACTTCAAAATGATTCTGATTCTATATTTATTCAAAATTCTATTTGTCAACATGGCTGTACAACTAAAGCTAAAATTGTAGCATTATGTTCTATAATTAATGTTGAAAATGATAAAGATGTTGAAGATTATAGAGACGCTTGTATTGAGCATGGTTATGAAGGTTGTGTTATTCGAGTTAAAACTGCTGAATATCAGTTCGGTTCTCGTCCTCAAACTATGATGAAGGCTAAACGATGTGAAGAGACTGAATGTATTTGTCTTGATATACTTGTTGATAAAATAACTAAAATTATTGATGGTAAAGAGATTACTTATGAATACGCTAAGTTTAAATGTAGGAATGATTTAAATAATGAAATATTTGAAGTTAAACCTACATCTATTTATAATGGTATTACTGATGAAACTATGACAAGTGATTATATTTTAGGTCATAGAAATCAATTCATTGGTAAATTACTTGCTATTAAGTTCTATGAAAGAACTGATAAAAAGATTCCATTTAATGCTAATGCTTATGGAGTTCGTGATTATGAAAGTAATGATGATTAATATATGGAAGTAGATAATCCTTTTAAAGAAATTAATGAAGCTAAAGATGTTTTTAAAGAAACTTCTAATGTAAAAGAAGAACTTACTACATTAGCTATTACTTCTGATAAATATAAACCTATTACCGTAAATGGAATTACTGTTCCATCTCTTGTAAGAATGGATTCTCCGGATGATCCTTATATTTGTAAAAATATTAGAACAATTAATGATTTACATAAAGATGAAATTGATTGGCTTAATACCAATATTAATTTTATTCTTGATACAAATGGAGATTTTATTCCTGTTACAAGTGGTAATCAATTTGTATTTTATCAAACTCTTCTTAAGATTCAATATTATATTTATGTTCATAATGTTCCTATTGAATTCTTTGATGGTAACAATGAAAATGCTCGTTATTATAAGATTTGGAATATAGGTTATCTTATTGATAATGAAAATATAGATTTAGCTTATACTCCTGAATTTAGAGTTACTATTGATTTTAATATGGCGGCTGAAGTTGAATCTCGTGATCATGCTGTTAAAATGTTTAATAGATATACTTACGGTTTAATAAAAGATCATATTAAAATAATAGAATATAAAGTTCCTAAAGGTAGTCCTATTGCTAAAGCAAAATGTTCAGCTAGATTAATGTTTAGTTCTTTAGAAGCTGTTGAAGAATGGTTAGAAAATGAAGTTATGACTTCAACTGAATCTCCTTCAGATAATCATATACTTTCTTTCTTTCCTAAACTTAATCCTTTGTATCTTAATTCAAGAGTTAAAACTACTGATACATTTAGTTTTTATGCTAATCCTAAAGCATGGATTGCTCAAAATGATTCTGGTAATACTTATAAAGCTAAAGTTAATATGCTATTATTTCCGGAATTTATTGGTAAACTTAACATTACTACTTATCTTTCCGCAGCTAAAACGATTGAAGTTGAAATGGAACATCTTTCTAATCGTATTAAAGCTCTTTGTGATAAATATGTCTATAAGAAAGCTTAATTATGGATGCTGTTTCTAGTGTTACAAAAGAAATGTTTCGTAGATACTTCTTAGCAGCTCTTGTTAGTATTGGTATTCCCAATAGTAAAGGTAATGAGTTTTGTGATGAAAATAGTACAATTCGTCTTCAAGATATGTATATTTGTACTGTTATTTCTATGAAAATTGATGATTTTATGGAAGCTATTATTCCAGATTATAAAGGTTGTATGCCTAATAATACTTGGAAAGATATAGTTGATTATAACTTTTCAGATGATTAGATTATGAGAGTTTATTTTAGTAAAACTATTCCTTTTGGCAAATTTACTGCGATTAATCTATTTGCTAGACTTTATGTTAAAGATAAAGACAAAAGTAGAATTAAATATTTTATTAGAAATTCTCGTAGATATTTTCATCTTATTCAACATGAGCGTTCACATACTAAACAACAAAATGATCTTCTTGGTATTTTCTTTTATATTTGGTATGTAATTGAATGGTTCTTTAAACTCTTTACTGAAGGTAAAGCTTATAAAGAACTTTCATTTGAACGTGAAGCTAGGCATAATGAATTAAATATTGATGATTATGATGTTCGAGTATATATTGAAGATGGATCAATTCTTATACATTCTAAAGGAATTAATACATCTAATATTATCATTAATAATCTTATTGATGATGCTAAGAATATTAAATATATTGAATTTATACCTATGAAGACTAAAGGTTCTCTTATTGGTCGTAAATGGGGTAGTTGGTTGAAATATGTTTTTAAGCGGTAACTCCGCTACGCATATATTAATTGGTTATTTTGACATTTGCCGATATTGATGTGAATCACTCGGTTAAAGCCGCTGGTCTTAATTGACTAGCGGCTATTTTTGTTTAATCTAAAATTGTTATTATGATATTTGAATAAGCTCTTAAAGCCGTTAGAAGTAAAGAAGCTATTGCTTTTAGAAGTAGTTGGGAAGGACATAAGTTTATATTTTGTCAAATTCCGGCTACTATTTCCGCAAATATAATTCTTAATACGCAAAATCTTCCTGATATTGTTAAAAATGAAATATTAAAAAAGGATTATGCTATAATAAATTATATTAATCAGATTTGTGTTTTCAAAAATGGACATATTACTTATTATACTCCTAATGGAGAAGATATGTTTGCGACAGATTGGAAAATTATTAGTGATACTATTCCTTATTAAAATTAAATTGATGTTATGAAAGAATTTGATGAATATCAAGATTTCGCTGATACTACTGATGTATATCCTAATGATAAATTTAATATAGGATATAAAGCGTTAGGTTTAGCTGGTGAAGCAGGCGAAGTGGCAGATAAAATTAAAAAGGTTTATCGTGATAAAAATGGTAATTTCAATGTTACCGATGAAATTGAAATAGCTAAAGAACTTGGTGATTGTCTTTGGTATATTTCTCGTATAGCTGCTGCTATTGGATTTGAATTATCCGGTATTGCAAAGCTAAATGTTGATAAATTATCTAAGCGTAAAACTGAAGGTAAACTTCATGGTTCAGGAGATAATAGATAAATTATGGCTAAAAA